>Ga0154524_1098_pt1 | contig 5258 bp, 4 predicted proteins | sample RifGroE2_FD_105667 | JGI IMG/M metagenome (GOLD analysis project Ga0154524, IMG submission 105667) | Gammaproteobacteria bacterium GWE2_37_16 | reverse complement strand
AAGTACTTCACATACAGCAACAATCTGCCAATTATTCTTTGATAAAGGCGGCGACTTTGTAAACTATGAATACCAATTTCTTTGGAATTATTTAGATCATCCAGGAACTGTTTTTCAAGTAATTCCTTGGATTTGGGTTTGCGGATATTGATGTCGACTTCAAGATCATGCAGTAAACTGCGGTGATTTAAATTGCTGGAACCGATTAAAAACCAGTCATCTAAAACTAAAGTTTTAGCATGCAGCATGCTAGGCAAATATTCAAAAATACGCGCACCAGCTTTGATTAGGTTGGCATAGAAGGTTGCTGATGTCCAAGGCATGAACATTACATCGGATTTACGTGGCAGTAAAATTCTGACGTCAACTCCAGAATGAGCGGCATCGTTTAAAGCTTTCAGCAAAAAATTATCAGGCACAAAGTAGGCATTAGTGATCCAGATTCTGGTTGTACAGCGTCTAATACGGCGTAATAAATTTTTGTATAAAATACGTCTTCTGTGTCTACCATTATTTAAACGGATAATTGGATTGGTTTTTACGTGACGAAAAATTTGGCGAATACGTTCCTGAATAGGGGTGTGATCCCAAGAAGAATTAAAAGCCTGTTTCAGAGAAGTTATATCGGCATTTTCTAAACGTACACCAGCATCGCGCCAATCTTCCCCAGCTTTATCCCTACCCAAATGACAAAGATCAATATTGAAACTGCCAAGATAAGTTATTTTGTTATCAATGATGCAAGTTTTGCGATGATTGCGGGAGTTGATTTTTAACAAAAGATAAATGGATTTTAATAGTGAAGGCACGCGCACAAAACTTCTGCTCCACTGCCAAAGTCGCCAAGGAAAAGGATGAAAAATTCTAGTTTCTCCACCCGCTTTTTCTAGTTTTTTTACAAAATGTCCACCCCATTGCGGCGTGCCGGCTCCATCCACTAATAAACGTACTTTAACACCGCGCAATGCGGCTTCATCTAAAGCAATAAGAATTTTTTCACCAAGTTCATCGTTATGATAGATATAAGTTTCCAGATCGATACTAGTTTTGGCGTTATCAATATCGCCAAGCAAGGCATCGAAGTACGCAGAGCCGCTGAAAAATATTTTTTCTTGGATATTGGGCATTGGTGTAAATTTTGAATTTGTTTTATGTGACTGCAAGCTTTAGCCTGCATCATAATCCAGAGTTAAAACCAATATACAAGCAATAGCTACTAAAACGCAAGCTAAAGCTTGCAGCTACAGAGATTGTGGCGAAGAAATTAACTGTTCTATTCCTTCATAAACCGCAATTAAATGGCGAATATTAGAAACAAAATCTATATCGGCAATATTGATGCGCAATATCGGTCCTTTATACCAATTAGTTGTATTTAAAGTATCTGGAAAAGCATCATAACGTATATTTAAAGCTTTAACTAAGCGTGATAGACCTTCGGGAATTTCATCATCGTTGGTTACATGCTTTTCTTCACTTCTTTGCCTTTCTTTAATGTTTTGGAAAAAAGCATCGGTATGACCGTGGAGAAAAATCATCAGATCTGGCTGGGGTAATTTTTTAAATTCTCGGTTAAGACGTTGGTCAATAACTCCCATAGCTTCACCAGTAAGGTAAGGCACTTCCAAATCGCGATGAAGTACTTCACAGAAAGCATAGCGATCGGCTAAAGATGAGCCGTCAACGCAAGTCGAATTGTGTAGACCGGCGGCAACCTGTAATTGCATTTTTCTTAAATCAAGATAAGCGTGCTGAATATTTAACGCTTCTTTTTCCAAACATTTTTTTGTTTCAATCCAAGATGGGCTATCGCTCAGTTCTTTGCTATGACAAGCAATAAAATCTTCAATGGCACAATAATATTTATGCAACGTTCTTCTTGCTGTGTCTTTTGCCGTAGCTAAAAGGGGAGTGAAGGCCTCATTTTGCGTAAAATGATCTTCATAACCTTCATCTGGTAGTTCAAACATGGCATTCATGCCGGTATTATAAGCTAAAACTTTAATCAACGAGCTTTTGCCAGCACCAATATTACCAACACAAGTAATTAAACAGCGCTGTTGGTTGAAATGTTTAATTAATCTGCGCACCACACCAGTTAAACGGTTCGCCACTTGATGTCGTTTGATAGAGATGTCTTCAGTAACATCTAATATGTTGGGAGATGTAATGGTAGAATTCATATTATATATTCCTAGCCTGATTCATACGACGTACTTTTTCACGAATCATACCTGCAATGACATGCACATAATCAGGGTGAGTGCGCATATCAATTTCTGCTGGTATGGTTAAGAGTTCTGCATCCGGAGGGACTATAGCGCGTTCTTGATATTTCAACAATGTTGCGCGCCAGTTGGCAGCAAGGTGTTCATAGCCTTCATGGAGCTCCTCCAAATATTGCATATTAATCATGGTTGCCGCATAAGAATCCCCATTTTCAGCGCGTTGTAAGCGTCGTTTTTCTAAATGGCTTGGCTCACAACGCAGATAAACCGTAAGATCAGGCAATCTAATGCGTTCGTTCTGTAAAGTTTGATAAAAAAGCGTTTCATAGAGGCGGGCGTGCGCTGCTGGCATTTCACCAGAAGTAATCATGCGTTTGACAAAAACTTCCGGACCATCCAAAAAGGGGCGATCCTCGATAATCATGGTGCTTTGATTGCCGTGGCGGGTCATGAGATGTCGAATTTCTCTTTGCTGCATAGTACGCATATGCAAAAAGGCAATTTCTGTTGGAAAAATATTTTTCAAGCGGTCATCATAAAATAATTTTAGGCAATCATCAGCTAAACCACCTTTCTCGATTCGTTCCGTAAAAGTATGTACAGTGGCATTATGTAGCAATTGCGCAAGTTCTGATTTATATGGATCTTGGGACAAAGCATCCATCAGCGTAGTCTTGCCGCTAAAAAGATTGCCCATCAGACCGATATGAAAGTTTTTTGCCATAGTTTTAAAATTATTAATTTTGAAAAAAATAGTGTTTTGGAATAACTTATTGATTTTAAAAATAATTCAATTTACATAGCTAAACTGGTTATTTTTAAGTTATTTAAGATAAGTCATACAACTCCAAAATATACATTTTTTACAGAAGTAGCAACTATAAAATATATATTTCTCCAACGAATTGAATAGAAGATATGTAAGGTAAATTGCTATATAAATCAAATGATTAGGAATTGTTTGTTGGTTTTTTGCTGTGTGTGGAGAGTTGAGGAAATTTTGTTCCCGCCCGCCCACCCAAACTAAGCCATATAATTATGTTTGGCAATACCGTGAAAATTGATGGGCCGATAGCAGCAGGTCTTTAACCAGCGTTGACGCTAAAGAGTAAACTACTGTATTGAAAAGTCCGAATTTGGCATCTATACTGGAGTTGGGTGGGGCGATGGGGCACCCAAGAAATAATGAAATTTTAAAAAAGAGACACAATATGAGTTTTAAAGGCGCGATTTTTGATTTAGATGGTGTGATTGTGGATACAGTGCCACTGCATTTGGCAGCTTGGCGGTACTTATTTGAAGAGAAATTTGGTGTGCCTTTTACTAAATTGGACTATGAAGCTAAAGTTGATGGAAAGCCGCGTATTGACGGTATATTGTCTGTTTTAACGCATTTATCACGCGAAGAAGCTACTGCTGCCGGAGATATTAAACAAGAGCGTTATCTTGAACTGTTACACCAAGATGAAATTATCAAATTCGCCTCGAGTTTTGCTTTAATTGAAGAATTATTAAAACATAAAATTTTATTGGCAACCGCTTCAAGCAGTAAAAATGCGCCTTATATTTTAGAAAAAGTTGGTTTGGCTAGGAAAATGCGATCGATAGTTTGTGGAGCGGATATAGTTTATGGCAAACCACACCCTGAAATTTTTCTTAAAGCAGCAACGGAACTAGGTTTAAATGCAAGAGAATGTGTGGTTTTTGAAGATGCCAAGTCAGGAGTAGAAGCTGCAAAGGCAGGTGGTTTTTTCTGTGTTGGCATTGACCGTCAGAATCAACCGCAAAATTATGTATTGGCTGATTTGGTGGTAAAAGATTTGTCAGAAGTAAAGTATGAAATGTTGGCGGAAAAATTGTTTAATTTTGAAAAAAAATAATAAAGACAACTAATTGAATTATATAGCAATTTAGTTAAAACAATCTGATTCAAGAAAATATTTTATGATCAAAAAAAAACAAAAATACACTGTGTCTGCTCCTGGTAGCTTGATGCTGTTTGGTGAGCATGCGGTTTTACATGGCAAACCGGCTTTAGTTTCTGCTATTGATAAACGCATCACTGTTGAATTATTGACTCGAGATGATGATGAAATAAATTTGCATTCAACATTGAGCGGTACGCAATCATTGCAACTGCAAGATATTGCTCCTGATCTTTGGCGCTCTTTGCCGAAATGGCATTTTGTTTTAGCGAGTATCACTTTTTATCAAAAACATTTACCATCTGGATTTGATTTAAAAGTTACTGCCGATTATGACGCCCCTATTGGACTTGGTTCTTCGGCGGCGGTCACGGTTGCAACTTTAGCGGCGTTGACATTATGGCTCGACAAAAAAGGACTTATGCAGCAGTCTTTATTGCGTCATACAGTACAGGTAATTAGAGAAGTTCAAGGCATTGCTTCAGGCGCTGATGCTGCAGCAAGTGTTTATGGCGGCGTTATTGCTTATCACATGCCAACACTAAAAGTTACCAAACTTGCCAATACTTATCCTTTAACGGTTATTTACTCCGGACAAAAAATAGCAACACAAAGCGTGTTGGAACACGTTAGTACTTTACAACAACGGCATGATCAAGTTTTTGCACATCTTTATGCAGCGATAGCTGCTTGTACACATGAGGCAAAACAAGCTTGGCAAATATCTGATTGGCAAGCCGTCGGTGAATTGATGAATATTCACCAAGGATTGCATGATGCTTTAGGAGTTAACACACAAAAACTCGTTGATTTGATTTTCGCTTTACGTAGTGATCCGAAAATATTTGGCGCAAAGATTTCTGGTGCAGGAATGGGGGATTGTGTGATCGGTTTGGGAAAAGCGGATATAAAAGAACTTATCGAAACTATATCCGCAAAAAATTCCCAAGCCCAACTAATTCCCGTGCAGATTAGCTCGCAAGGAGTTGCTGTAATTGAAAATTAAAACAGCTTATTTTTTCCTACCCTTTATTCTAGCTTCATGAATTCAATTTTGCTATTGTAGTAAAATTAACAAAAACAAGTTTATTATTTTTATGAAACC
>Ga0154524_1025_pt1 | contig 5862 bp, 5 predicted proteins | sample RifGroE2_FD_105667 | JGI IMG/M metagenome (GOLD analysis project Ga0154524, IMG submission 105667) | Gammaproteobacteria bacterium GWE2_37_16 | reverse complement strand
ATAGATAAAATTGCCGATACGGCTTTGCATGGCGCGGTAGATGGGATTGTGAAAAATGGTGAAGCATTGGTGAAAGATGCTACGCAGGATGTGTCTTCTGTGGTTGCTGATGCTGATAATATTGGTCATGCTTCAAGTCTGTCTCAGGTTATACATGGAGTGCAAGATATAGGTAGTCATGTTGAGAGCTTTTCTCATAATATTGATAAATTAGTGGGAACCGATAAAATTGTTGATAAGGATTTGCATGAAGCAGTAAAAAATAGTGCGCCGTCATCGCATTTACATCGACCAGACAGCGCGGCTGCAGCAACCAAAGGCAACGCCAGACTTTTTGGGGAAGAACATAAGGCATTAAGAATTAATATTAACAGTGAATAAAGTTAACAAAACAAATATGACCAATAATATAGCACCAGCTAATGCGCGCGGCATTTTTCATTTTGATCATCCTTTAGCTTCCTACACTTCTTGGCGTATTGGTGGAGTTGCACAATATTTTTATCAACCGGCAGATTTAGAAGATTTGGGGAATTTTTTACAAAATTGGCAAGGTAAACTAGTTACCTTTTTGGGGGCTGGTTCAAATGTTTTGATTTTGGGTGGTGGGATTGATGGAGTAGTTATCCATTTACGTGATCGTCTAAATGTTTTGGAGCGGGTCGAGGAAAATGCTTTACGTGTTGAGGCTGGGGTTTTATTGACTAAATTAGTGCAAAAGTGTGCAGATTTAGGAATGGTAAATGCAATGTTTTTAGCTGGTATTCCTGGGACTTTGGGAGGGGCTTTGGCTATGAATGCTGGTGCTTATGGGGATTCAATTTGGGAATATGTTGATGCCGTGGAGACAATTGATAAACATGGGAAAATTCATATTCGTAAGCGGGAAGAATATAAAATTGGTTATCGACAGGTAATGGGCTTAAAGAAAAATGAGTGGTTTGTGGCTGGGCATTTAAAATTTCCTCTTCTTGATAAGAACGAAGCAAAAGAAAAAATGTTAACTTATCTTGCTAAAAGACGCGCCAATCAACCTCTTGATGAACCAAATTGTGGTTCAGTATTTCGCAATCCAAAAAATGATTTTGCTGCTCGTTTGATCGAAGTTAGTGGTTTAAAAGGCGCTCGTATCGGTGATGCGGAAGTATCAGAAAAACACGCCAACTTTATCGTCAATAAAGGACACGCCAAAGCATTTGAAGTTGAAGCGCTGATCGATTTGATCAAAGAAAGAGTTTTTATATTGCAAGGAGTAGATTTGGTGCCTGAAGTTAGAATACTTGGGAAGACTTGAAATTAAGATATTGATTAATTCTTCATTTTTACTTTTCTGTTAGATTCAATTTTTTCTTGCAAATACAGGAAGATTGCCATATATTACCATTTGAATCTAAAAATATACGGATTTTCCGTTTTAATTAAGGTTTAATCTATTAATTTTGGTGATTTAAAATGCTTATTGAATTTAGTGTTGCTAATTATCGTTCTATAAAACAAAAGCAAACTTTAAGTATGGTTTCCTCAGGTTGGGAAAAGGAGTTTCTTGGGCAGGTTATTTCGCATGAAAATAAAAAACTGCCAAACTTGGTCTCTTCGGCGGTTATTTACGGTCCAAATGCTTCTGGAAAAACTAATCTTTTGCGAGCATTAAATTTTATGGAATGGTTTGTCTCATTTTCGCAACAGAAAATGCAAATTAATGAATCGATCGATACTGTTCCTTTTAGATTTGATACTGAAACAAATGTCTCACCAAGCGAATTTGAAGTGATTTTTATTAACGACGGAATTCGTTATCAATACGGTTTTTCTGCGGATCAAAAACATATATTTGATGAATGGCTCTATGCTTACCCGAGAGGAGCTAAGCAAACATGGTTTGAGAGAAAATTTGATACCTATGATATTCAGGAAAATACTCAAGAAAAAAAATGCAAATATAAATGGAATAACCCAGCTTTAAAAGGCAGCGAAAAAACCATTCAAGAATGGAAAAATGCAACGCGTGACAATGGATTATTTCTCGCAGTAGCAATTCAGCTAAATAATGAGCAATTAAAGCCAGTTTTTACTTGGTTTCAAAAAAAATTAGCTGTTATTGGCTCTATTGATGGTTTGTCAAGGCGCTATACTGCTGAGCAATATAAAATAGGTAATAGTACACAAGGCATATTGGAAATAACCCAATATGCTGATCCGTCCATTGTCGCTATAGAAGTTGAAGAAGCGCAATTATCAAAGCTAAAAGAATTTGAGCATTTTCCAAAAACAATACAAGAGAAAATCTTGAATGATGAGAAGGAGGGTAAAAAAACTTTAGAGATAACCTGTGTACATTTAGATAATAAACAAAATCCAGTAAATTTGAATTTCAGAGAAGAGTCAGATGGAACGAAAAATCTTTTTGCTTTTGCTGGTCTGGTATTAAAAACATTAGAGTTTGGTGGTATTCTTGTCATTGATGAAATTAATAATAGCCTGCATCCATTATTGGTGAAAAAAATAATTGATTTATTTCATAATCCAAAAGTTAATAAAAATAGAGCTCAGCTTATTTTTTCTACGCACGATATATCTATCTTATCTAAGGAAGTATTTCGCCGCGATCAAATTTGGTTTACAGAAAAAGATCTAGCCAATGCTACAGCACTTTTCCCATTAACTGACTTTAAAGTAACAAAAGAAGATTCTTTAGCAAAACGTTATTTACAAGGACGGTATGGCGCGATTCCTTATTTTGAGGGAGGGTTGGTGTATGGGAAGTGATGATCTATTTCATAAGCCAAAAGAGCGTAAGCTAGAATCCCTAGGACGTCGCCGCGGTTTCCGTAATATACTGCCAAGAATTTTGATTCTTTGTGAAGATTCAAAATCAAGCAAATATTATTTTGAAGAAATATGTAAGGAATACAAATTACAAAAGATTGTGGTAATTAAACACCCAGACACTGCCCCGTGTAAAATAGTAGAGTGTGCTAAGCAGCATGAAGCAGAATACGATAAAATATTCTGTGTGTTTGATTATGATGATAAAGATGAAAGCTATAAAAAAGCTTTGAATCTGATCGGAAAAACAAAAAAAATTATTCCCATAACATCTCATCCATCTTTCGAATATTGGTTACTTTTGCATCATGTGCTACACGAAGCGCCATTTCATAAAACAGGAAATCATTCAATCGGTGAAATGGTAGAAAGAGAACTCAAAAAACATATAAATGACTACAGCAAGGATGCCAAAAATATTTTTCAAAAAACAAAAGATAAGCTAGAAATAGCAATACAACATGCTAAGCAGAGGCTTCGAGCCTGTGAGTCTTATGATGCAAGAAAACATTTGAGCAATCCGTCAACCTTTGTGCATGAACTTATTGAATATTTACAAGGATTGAAAATATAGCTTATGTTATTTTTTTAGTTTCGAAATCGCATTAATTTTTAGTACACCCGTATATCTTTTAGTTCTGACCAATTTAAGTATCATCTCAAAATAGTCTTGACTAATTTGAGATTGGTGTTAATATGGTCGGTTATGAAACGAATATACGATAATATTGTCACTAAACATTTATCCGAAGATCAGCAAATGATTTTTCTTGCTGGTCCACGTCAAGTTGGTAAAACTACTATTAGCAAAAATTCTGCTGTTCTTACCGATAATTTTTGTTATCTAAATTGGGATAATCAAGATCATCGGCGTATTTTAATAGCAGGACCAGAGTCAATTAGCAAATATGTTTTACAAGATAAAATACAAAATACTTTACCAATTCTTGTTTGTGATGAATTGCATAAATATCCTAAGTGGAAGATTTTATTAAAAGGATTATACGATACGTATAAAGAGCAATTTCACATTATTGTTACAGGGAGTGCTCGTTTAAATATTTTCAAGCGTGGGGGCGATAGTTTAATGGGGAGATATTTCCCTTATCGGATCCACCCACTGTCAATAGCCGAATGTTTAACTCAAGCGTTGCCAAGCAGAGAAATCCAACAACCACAAGCTATAAACCAGGATTTACTGCAAAATTTATTGAATTTTGGTGGTTTTCCCGAACCACTTTTAAAACAAAGTCCACAATTTACTTTGCGTTGGCAAAAGCTGCGCCAAGAACAGCTATTACGTGAAGATATTCGTGATTTAAGTCGTGTGCAAGAAATAAACCAGATAGAAATACTTGCCGAATTAATAAAAGAGCAAAGCGGACAGCTAATGAGCTATTCTAATCTTTCTCAAAAAGTTGGGGTTTCTGTTGGCACAATCAGCCGTTGGTTGGAAATTTTAAATTCTTTTTATTATTGTTTTAAAATTAAACCTTGGTCAAAACATGTTAGTCGATCCTTACTAAGAAATCCCAAATATTATCTTTGGGATTGGTCGATAGTCAAAGATCCAGGGAGCAAGGCGGAAAATTTTGTTGCTTCACATTTATTAAAAGCGGTACATTTTTGGACTGATTATGGTTTGGGAGACTATGATTTATATTTTGTTCGCGACAAAGAAAAGCGGGAAGTGGATTTTTTAGTCACCCAAAATAGCCAACCTTGGTTTCTGGTAGAAGTAAAGTCATCACAAAACAGGTCATTAAATTCAGCTTTAGCTGCCTTTCAAGCACAAACTGGAGCAAAGCATGCTTTCCAAGTTGTTTTTGATATGCCAGATATAAATGAAGATTGTTTCCAACACACCACACCAATTATTGTACCTGTGCAGTCATTATTGGCACAACTAATATAGTTGTGTAGCTATATATACTTCTTGTCATTCAAAACGCTGGATTTGGCACAAATAGACCTGAGCATTTTGAGAATGCGGCTAGGCGGCAACTCAAAAGGCTATGGGTATATAACATCGAATAAAATAGTATCTCAAGTATTATTTTCAGTAATATTGTTTTCTTAATTATTTATCCACCTTCAGCACAGCCACAAACGCTTCTTGCGGTAATTCAATTTTACCTATTTGTTTCATGCGTTTTTTACCAGCTTTTTGTTTTTCCAACAGTTTGCGTTTACGGGTTATGTCACCACCGTAACATTTTGCTAAAACGTTTTTGCGTAGCGCTTTTACTGTTTCGCGAGCAATAATTTTTGCGCCAATCGCCGCCTGAATTGCTACTTCAAACATTTGGCGAGGTATCAATTCTTTCATTTTTTCGGTTAAAGAACGCCCACGTTGCATGGCTTTATCGCGATGTACAATTGAGGCTAAAGCATCGACCTTTTCACCATTGATTAATATGTCGATTTTCACTAAATCAGCAACTTGAAAGTGGTCAAAAGCATAATCCAAAGAAGCATATCCACGACTTAGTGATTTTAAGCGATCAAAAAAATCCAAGATCACTTCACTCATTGGCAAGTGATAACTGATGGAAACTTGATTGCCGACATAATTCATACTGATTTGTATGCCGCGGCGCTCCATGCAAAGAGTCATAATACTGCCAAGATATTCTTTAGGAGTAATTATGTTGGCGCGCACGATTGGTTCGTGCATTTCGAGAACTTCTCCAGGCGATGGCAATAAAGATGGATTGGAAATGGAGATAGTTTCACCAGTGCGTAAAACAATTTCATATACAACGGTTGGCGCCGAAGTAATGAGATTTAAATTATATTCACGTTCCAAACGTTCTTGCACGATTTCCATGTGCAAAAGACCAAGAAAACCACAACGAAAGCCAAAACCAAGCGCTTCGGAACTTTCAGGTTCATAGATTAAAGATGCGTCGTTTAAACGTAATTTTGAAAGAGCTTCACGAAAAGCTTCAAAATCTTCAGCGCTGACAGGATAAAGTCCGGCATAAACTTGGGGTTTGACTTTTTTAAAGCCAGCAAGTTGTACGGAAGCTGGAT
>Ga0154524_1103_pt1 | contig 5905 bp, 3 predicted proteins | sample RifGroE2_FD_105667 | JGI IMG/M metagenome (GOLD analysis project Ga0154524, IMG submission 105667) | Gammaproteobacteria bacterium GWE2_37_16 | reverse complement strand
CAGGCGGCACCAACAATAACAACAGTTGCTCCAATCGCTGGCTCTACAGTCGGCGGTACTTTTGTGACTATTACAGGTACTAATTTTTCGACGGTTGGAGGAAATCCAACGGTTACATTTGGTGGTGCTCAAGCAACAAGCGTTACACGGGTAAGTGCAACTACTATAACCTGTTTAACGCCCGCTGGGACAGCAGGCGCAGTAAACGTTGTTGTTACTAATGCTGATACTCAATTTGATACAGAGACTAATGGTTTTACCTATACAGCCACAGCCGACCCGACTGTTACAAGTCTTTCCCCAAATGTAGGTAAATTAGCGGTTGGTACAGTCGTTATTATTACAGGTACGGGGTTTGTGGTTGGAACCACACCGACAGTAAAATTTGGAGCAACCAATGCAGGTGGGGTGAATGTTGATTCAACAACGCAAATTACTTGCACTGCTCCAGTTGGAGTGGCGGGAACAGTAAACGTTTCGGTAACGAATATCAATGGTCAGATAGGAATATTGGCTAATGCCTATACCTATGAACCGGTACCAACGGTAATTTCGGTAACTCCTCCGGCAGGTGTTTTAACAGGTGGTACTGATGTTACCATAACGGGAACTAATTTTTTTGATTTAGGTGCTGGTACGACACAAGTTACTTTTGATGGAATATCGGCGACGGATGTGGTGCGTACTAGTGATACAATAATAACTTGTAAAACACCAGTAAATACCGTGGGTTCGGCTATAGTTATAGTGACAAATCCTGATGGTCAGGTATCGACAGGAGTGAGTGCTTATACGTATCAAAATCCGCCAACGGTAACTTCGTTATCACCTGCGTTAGGAGATCCAGCAGGCGGTACTTATGTAACGATTACCGGTACTAATTTTTCGACGATTGGCGGAAACCCAACGGTTACTTTTGGTGGTGTTGCTGCGACGGGCGTCGTTGTAACAGGTACAACTTTAATAACATGTTATACCCCTGCTCATGCTGAGGGGAGCGTTGATGTTGTCGTTACCAACGCAGATACCCAAAGCGGCACAAGAGTAAATGGATTTAATTATTCATAAGCCAATATGCTTTAATATCTTTGCATTTATTTTCATTAGCAGGTAGAATCAACGCGCGTTTTCATAAGATGCGCTTTTTATAATCAATATTTAAAACTTTCAAAAGGGGTGTTTTTTTATTTATGCCAGGTATTCGTATCAAAGAACATGAACCGTTTGACGTAGCGTTGCGTCGCTTTAAAAGAATTTGCGAAAAGGCCGGAATTTTAAGCAAATTGCGTCAGATTGAATATTATGAAAAACCAACTGCAGAGCGCAAACGTAAGCGTGCTGCCGCTGTTAAGCGTTCGCACAAACAACGCAATAAGAGTAATGAGTTGTACAGCCCACCTGATTACACATAAAAAATTGTAATTATTTCCAAAGATTGAGCCGAAAATTAAACGGCGAAGGGTATATCGTGTTTAAAGATAAAGTTTATAAAGACATGACGGATGCGTTGCGTGCTAAGGATCCCAAACGTTTGGCAGCATTGAGATTATTTTGGGCAGCAATTCGGCAAAGAGAAATTGATGACCGTATTGTGCTTGATGATACGCAGGTTTTATCTGTGTTAGAGAAAATGCTCAAGCAACGACGCGATTCGATCGAACAATATCTAGCTGGTAACAGACCGGATTTGGTTGCGAAAGAACAGGAAGAAATTGATGTTTTAGCGACCTATTTGCCACAACAATTAACCGAAGCAGAAGTTGTAGAGTTAATTAAACAAGCAATACAAGATAGCGGCGCAAGTTCTGTTAAGGATATGGGAAAAGTTATGGCGATTATTAAAACCAAAACGCAAGGTAAAGCGGATATGGGCAAGGTTAGTGGAATGATTAAAGAAATTTTGAATTTTAAATTATAAATTTCAAATGGATGAATCGTTGCGTGATAGTTTTTAGGAATTAAGTTCGTATTTGCAAGCCGTAGCCGCAAGCCGTAGCCGCAAGCTTTAGCTTGCGATATTAATAACTATTATATATTTTATATAGCATAAATCGTAACGCCGACTAAAGTCTGTGGCTACGGAATTAAAGTTCGAAATTTTCCTCATGTCCATACCTCGTTCCTTTATCGACGATATTTTAGTCCGTGTGGACATAGTCGAAATTATAGGCACACGGATTCGTTTACGCAAGGCAGGCAGTAATTTTGTTGCTCCTTGTCCTTTTCATAATGAAAAAACCCCTTCCTTTAGCATTAATCAGGCAAAACAATTTTATTATTGTTTTGGTTGCGGCGCGCATGGTGATGCAATCAAATTTTTGATGGATTTTGATCATTTGGATTTTATTGAAGCTGTAAAATCTTTGGCAGCTCATCTTGGTTTAGAAGTTCCTGATGATAATATATCTCTTGAGAATCAGGCAGTACAGTTACAACACAAGAAATCCTACGATTTATTAGCTAAAACAAGTGTTTTTTATCAACAACAATTGGGTCGATCAACTAAAGCAAAAAATTATGTAAATTCACGTGGATTGTCAGAAGAAATTTGTCGTCGCTTTATGATTGGTTATGCACCGGCGGCGCGCAGTTCGCTTTTACAAGCGGCGCGTTTGGCAAAAGCTGATGTTAATTTACTTTGTGTTAATGGTTTATTGGTTAAAAATGATGCTGGCGAATTGCACGATCGTTTTCGTGATCGCATTATTTTTCCGATTCGCAATCGGCGCGGCAATGTAATTGCCTTTGGTGGACGCTGCCTAGGGAATGATTTGCCGAAATATTTAAACTCACCTGAAACCGAATTATTTCATAAAGGCGATGAACTATACGGTCTTTATGAAGCGCGTCATGCAACGCAAAAGCTGGAAAAAATTCTCGTCGTTGAGGGTTATATGGATGTGGTGGCTTTGGCGCAATACGGGATAAATTATGCTGTTGCGACGATGGGAACGGCGATTACGCCCAAGCAGGTGCAGTTGATGTTGCGTGAAGCGGAAGATATTGTTTTTTGCTTTGATGGCGACAACGCGGGACATAAGGCGGCTTGGCGGGCTTTGGAAATTATTTTACCATTGATGCGTGATGGTTTGCAGGCGCGTTTTCTTTTCTTGCCAGCAGGTGAAGACCCTGATAGCTGTGTGCGCAAAGAGGGGCAGGTAGCATTTTTAAATTATATAAATAGTGCTATGCCGTTGTCGGACTTTTTGTTCAAAAGGCTTGGTGAGCAAAGTGATGTTAACACTATTGATGGGCGTTCTGCTTTAGTGCGAAACGTTATGAATGTATTGCATAAAATGCCACAAAGCGCCTTTAAAGAAATGTTGCTGCAAAAGCTTGCTGTGATCGTCAGAATGGATATTGCTACATTGAAAAATTTAAATTTGGATCAATTGCCGAGTAAGGAACAGGTTGATTCTGGCAAGAGGGGAAGAACAGCAAGGAGAGGGTACATGCCGAACGCCATGGAAGTAGCGATTAATTTATTGCTGCATCATCCACGGTTAGTCAGGGAAGTGCCAAGCCTGGAAAAAATCAATAAAGTCGATTTACCTTATAAAGAATTGTTATTTTGGTTAATTAAGTTATTGCAGCAAAAAGAAAATATTTCATTAAGTGCTATTTTGGAGCAATGCCAAAAGCCTGAAGATGTGAATTTTTTAGCACAACTTGCCGTGCAAGCTCCGTTAATAGCTGAAGATGGTCTAAAGAATGAGTTTTTGGGTGTTTTGCAAAAGTTATATTTACGGGCTGATGAGAGGGAAATTGAACTGTTGTTACGTAAAGCACATCGGGAAAGTTTGAGTGATGATGAAAAATGTTTATTGCAAAAACTGATAGCGGCGACAAGGGATAACTAAAATATTTTGCATTTTTTTAAACTTTCCCCACGGAATTTTTTTAATTGTGCTATATATGTGAACAGGTTATAAAAACATATCTATTACTATTAATTATTTAATTATTGGAAAAAAAATGAGTACACGTGAAGAACAGAAAACAGTGGTAAAAAAGCTTATTTCGGAAAATAAAAATAAGACCATAACTGATAGTGACGTTAATAATATTTTACCGCAAGGCGTTGGTACTGAATGGATTGAAGAGTTTTTCAGTGTTATGAACGATATGGGGGTTGAGGTTAATAACGCGAGTGGTAACCCCGATGAAAGAACAGATGTAAGTGAACCGGTGCTTACATCTCCAATTAGTCTAACGCCAGCTGCGCCTGTTATTAGTGATGAAGATATTGGTTCCACAACCGATCCTGTGCGGATGTACATGCGTGAAATGGGTAGCATTCCTTTGCTTAATCGTCAAGGAGAAATAGAGATTGCCAAGCGCATCGAAGAAGGAACACGCTACATGTTGTCAGCTTTGTTAGGATTTCCCGGCATTATTGAATCTATTTTGAGCGATTATGATAAAACTCTGACCGGTGAAAAGCGTTTATCAGATATTTTAACAGGTTTTGCAGATAGCGATCTTCCTGATATAGAAGCAAAATTGGTTCATGAAAGTGATGCAGCAGAACATGAGAATTTAGATGAAAATTTTTCTTTGGAGGTAGATTTACCTCTTGCTGAAATGCCCCATCCCATTGCTTTAAAAGAAAAGAAAGAAGAAAAAAAAGACCTAGTAAAAACAGGCGAAAAGATTGGTAATGAAGATGAAGAGGGTGAAGAAGGTGAAGGCGGCGGTGGCGATGATTATGATTTGTTTGAAGCAGGTCCTGATCCTGAGGAAGCGAAGAAGTACTTTACTGAGCTTCGTGAATTATTCGGAAAATATATCAAATCAGTTAAGAGAAATGGCAGAGGGCATGCTGCAACTTTGAAACATCAGGCTAAATTCACTGAATGTTTCATGAAGTTTAAGTTGACGCCAAAAGAATTTCAAAAACAAGGATTAAAGCTGAAAAAAATATTGAGTCGCATTAGGGAGCAAGAGCAAATTATTGCGGAAATTTGTACCAAAAAGGCAAAAATTGCTAAAAAAGTATTTTTAAGTTCATTTGTTAATCATGAAACTGATTCCAAATGGTTAGATACCGTAATTGCCAAACATAAAGATAAAAAAACTATTCTACAGGAAAATAGTCATAATATTTCTCGAGCACAAAAAAAACTAATAGCAATTGAAGATGAAACCGATGTAACAATACATGAAATCAAAGAAATTAATCGTCAGATGACGATTGGCGACACGAAGGCGCGGCGTGCTAAAAAGGAAATGACAGAAGCAAATTTGCGTTTGGTGATTTCGATAGCTAAAAAATATACTAATCGTGGTTTGCAATTTTTGGATTTAATTCAGGAAGGGAATATTGGTTTGATGAAGGCGGTGGACAAATTTGAATATCGCCGTGGTTACAAATTTTCCACCTATGCGACATGGTGGATTAGGCAAGCTATTACTCGCTCAATAGCCGATCAGGCGCGTACTATCCGTATTCCTGTGCATATGATTGAGACGATTAATAAATTAAATCGTATCTCGCGACAAATTTTACAAGAAACGGGACAGGAGCCAACACCAGAAGAACTCAGCAAGATTATGTTGTTGAGTGAGGATAAGATTCGCAAAATTTTGAAGATTTCCAAAGAACCGATTTCTATGGAAACGCCAATTGGGGATGATGATGATTCTCATTTGGGTGATTTTATCGAAGATAACGCTACTTTGGCGCCGCTTGAATCGGCAACTATGTCGGGTTTGCGTGAAGCAATTACCGAGGTTTTGGATACGCTAACTCCGCGTGAAGCTAAGGTTTTGCGTATGCGTTTTGGTATTACCATGAACACTGATCATACCCTTGAAGAAGTTGGTAAACAATTTGACGTTACCCGTGAGCGTATTCGTCAGATTGAAGCTAAGGCTTTGCGTAAATTGCGTCACCCTAGCCGTG
>Ga0154524_1017_pt1 | contig 6588 bp, 8 predicted proteins | sample RifGroE2_FD_105667 | JGI IMG/M metagenome (GOLD analysis project Ga0154524, IMG submission 105667) | Gammaproteobacteria bacterium GWE2_37_16 | reverse complement strand
AATTACTAAACCTTTCCAAATAATTCTTAAACTTTAAAAATTGTGGAGAACGTCAAATGGCTGATGCATTAGGTATGATAGAAACCAGAGGCTTTATAGCAATGGTCGAAGCGGCAGATGCTATGGTGAAAGCTGCTAACGTAGATTTGATTGGCTATGAAAAAGGTATTGGTAGTGGTCACATAACCGCTATTGTACGAGGTGATGTTGCTGCAGTTAAAGCTGCAACAGAAGCTGGTGCAAGAGCAGCTAGCAAAGTTGGTGAAGTAATTTCTGTCCATGTCATCCCAAGACCACACGTAAATATTGATATGATTTTACCTTTAGGTCGTCAGGGCGAAACAAAGAAAAAATAAGTTTTTCTACTAAAAATTTTGATTTTTCATTATATACCACTCGCCGTTCAAAGCGCTGGGTTTTGCATAAATAGACCGAGTATTTTGAGAATGCGGCAAGGCGACAGGAAGTGAGCGCCTAGAGCGTATATAACCATACAGGAGGACGCGAGCGACGAAGGCAGTAACGCCGCAACTCTTTAAAGGTGATGGGTGTAAATTATGCAACTCGGTAAAATTGTAGGCACTGTAGTTTCTACACGTAAAGATGAAAAGCTTGAAGGTTTAAAACTTCAAATCGTCAAATTTATTAATGTGGATGGTACTTTTACCGGATCTTTGGTTATTGCTGTGGATTCGGTTGGAGCTGGGGTTGGTGAAGTTGTGTTAGTTGCCGCTGGCAGTTCAGCGCGGCAAACCGATGTTACCAAAGATAAACCCGTCGACACAGTAATTATGGCGATTGTTGATATTTTAGAAGTAGATGGCAATAACGTTTACGTTAAATAACAAGCCCTTAGTATTTTAAGTTTTCGGTTGTGTTACTTACTTGAGTCATGTATATCTAATGCACTTCTCAAGTTTACTCTCTGTCACCTAGCCGAACTCCTAAATTGCTCTATTTATTCTTGCTATTTTCCGCGAAGATCATTAAATAAATATAGTAAAGATTTTTTTATATGACAATCATCAACGATCAACAAATTTCCTCTTTAGTCGATAGCGTTGTTAAGCAACTTTCCATAGGTAAATTATCACCCCCACCCACTCAACAAAATATCCCAAAATCAGCAGGTGCTAAATCGGCAAAGGATTCAACGTCCTTTAGAGCGATGGAAGGAGCGCGCGGTTGTTTTACGACTATTGAAGAAGCAATTACTGCAGCGGAAAAAGCTTTTTACGAGTACAAATCAATTTCAACCGAGCAGCGCAAGAAAATCATTGCGACGATTCGTGAAATTTGCCTGGAAAATGTCGACACACTAGCCAGAATGGCTTTGGAGGAAACCGGCATGGGGCGTTACGATGATAAAGTGCGTAAAAATGAAGTTGCCATTTTGAAAACTCCAGGTGTTGAAGACCTGGCGCCAATTGCGTTTAGTGGTGATAAAGGTTTGACAATTTTGGAACAAGCGCCTTTTGGAGTTGTTGGTGCTATTACACCTTGTACCAATCCATCGGAAACTATTATTTGTAACACTATAGGCATGATAGCTGGTGGTAATGCTGTTGCATTTAATACTCATCCTAGTGCGAAAAAGATTTCAGTTTTTACTGTCGATTTAATCAATAAAGCTATTATTGCTGCTGGCGGACCGCCAAATTTAATTACCGCTATCATTAAACCGACTATCGAATCCGCCGGTATTTTAATGAAACATCAAAAAATTAAGTTATTGGTAGTCACGGGTGGGCCGGCTGTGGTAGATGCAGCTATGAAATCTGGTAAAAGAGTTATTGCGGCAGGACCTGGTAATCCGCCGGTTGTTGTAGATGAAACTGCGGATTTAGATAAAGCAGCTAAAGACATTGTTACTAGCGCCAGCACTGATAATAATATTATTTGCGTTGTGGAAAAAAACATTATTGTCGTTAAATCAGTTGCTGAAGAGTTTAAAAAAGCGTTGATTAAACATGGTGCTTTTGAATTAAGCAGTTATCAAGCGCAAAGATTGGTAAAAGTCATTGTCGGTGAAAACGGAGAGCCGAATAAAAAATGGGTTGGGAAGGATGTGCAGGTGATTTTGAAAGAAATAGATATTGATGTTGATGCTTCTAAACGTTTAGCAATTGCTGAAACTGACGCTAATCATCCTTTTGCAAAATTGGAATTATTGATGCCAGTTGTGCCCTTTATTCGCGCTAATGATATTGATGAAGCAATTGAAATTGCTTACGACTTAGAGGGTGGCTGTTTCCATTCTGCCGCTATCCATTCGCGTAATATTGATCGATTGCATCGCATGGCGGTTAAAATGAATACAGCAATTTTTGTGAAAAATGGTCCAACTTTGGCTGGATTAGGTTTGGGCGGTGAAGGACCCGCATCATTTTCCATAGCTACGCCAACAGGAGAAGGGGTCACTACAGCGCGGCATTTTACCAGAATCAGAAGATGTGTTGTAAGTGGACATTTTAGGGTGGTCTAGTGACAAAACTTCCAGAACAAATTATTAATGCAGTTCGTAGCGCAGGGGTTGTGGGCGCTGGTGGCGCTGGCTTTCCAACGTATGTGAAATTACAAGCTCAAGTTGATATTGTTATTGTTAATGGCGCAGAATGTGAGCCGCTATTGAATAGTGATTGTGCGATGATCTTGCAGCATCCAGATTGGCTGGTGGAAGGGTTGCGTCTGGCAATGCAAACTACGGGCGCAAAACGTGGTGTAATTGCACTTAAAGAATATTATACCGACCAAATAGATGCACTAAAAAAAGTTTTACCTGCTGACGGGGCAATAAAATTACATCTTTTAGAAAATTATTATCCTGCTGGTGACGAATTTTTTATTGTTTATGATGTTACGGGGAAAATAATACCTGAAGGTGGTATCCCGCTTAATGTTGGGGCAGTAGTTAATAACGTTGCTACTTTAATGCAAGTATATCAGGCGGCTAATGGAAAACCGGTTACGGAACGCACTGTGACCTTAGTTGGTGAATTTAACGAACCAAAAGTTGTTACCGTTCCAATTGGCACAACTTATGCAAATTTGATAAAAATTGCTGGTGGCTTAACTAGAGATGATGTGGTTTTGCTCGATGGTGGTCCGATGATGGGGAAAATCGTCGACGATTGGCAGGAAGGGATCGCTAAAACAACGAGTGGTGTTTTAGCTTTGCCTAGTGACCATTTTGTTGTCACTATGCGTCAACAGACCTTATCTCAAGCAATAAAACGTTCCAAATCGGCTTGTTGCCAATGTTTTCGGTGTAGTGATCTTTGTCCGCGCAATTTGCTTGGACATGAAATTTATCCACATTTAACCATGCGCAGTATCGATTATAACCAGGCAGAACCTGCAAAAAATATTACTTCCGCATTTTTATGCAGCCAATGCGGAGTTTGCGAATTAATCGCGTGTGATTCAATGCAGTTATCCCCGAGAAAAATTTATGCTGCCTATCGTAAAGAATTAGTTGCGCGAGGCGTGAAGAACCCGCATATACGAACCAATGTTGTTGCGAATTCAGAGATAGACGGTCGAAAAATCTCCACAATTACTTTATTGAAAAAAACCGATTTAGCAAAGTATGACATAGATATTAATTACGAAGGTGTGAAAACGGTCAAGAAAGTAAAGATCAGTTTGCATAAACATGTTGGTGTTCCAGCCATACCTAACGTGGTTTTAGGGCAAAAAGTCAGGATGTGTGATATAATTGCCGCGTCACCGGACGATAAATTGGGTTCTGTTTACCATGCCTCGATTGAAGGCAAGGTAACGGATATTAGTGAAACATTGGTGGAAATTACTGCATGAAAGAACCGGCACTAGCTTTGATAGAATTTAAATCCATTGCGCGTGGTGTGTTTGCGACAGATGTGATTGCCAAAAAAGCACCCGTAAGGATTTTAAGCACCAATCCAATTTGCCCAGGAAAATACATGGTGATTTTTGCAGGCGAAGTGGCTGATGTTGAGGAATCATTATATGCAGGGATTGCCGCTGGTGGTGACATGGTAGTGAATGACTTATATTTGCCATATTTGCATAGACAAGTTATTCCGGCAATTTCTGGTGCCACAAATATAAAAAAATACGGTGCATTGGGTATTGTCGAAGCTTTTTCAGTTGCTTCAATAGTCAATGCTGCCGATACAGCTGCTAAAGTCGCGTCAATTGAATTGGTCGAAATTCGCTTGGCTAACGGCATTGGTGGTAAAGCTTATTTTGTTTTAACTGGCGATTTAGCAGATGTTGAAGTTTCAGTAGCTGCGGCAAGAGAATTAATTAAAGCGGAAGGAATGTTGGCGGGCTGTGAAATAATCGCCGCTCCTCATCCTGATTTGATTGAAAAAGGTGTGTATTTTTAGATTAATTAAATTATCGCGTAGCGATATATTAATTTAAAATGAAGTTGTTGAGTAATTCCAAAAATATGAATAACGTAGCCGTAGGCTTTAGCCTACGATTTATTATGTGCAATAATTATAATTTACGCAGACTAAAGTCTGCGGCTACGAAACTGTTATTAATACGAATTATTTAACAACGTCATTTGAAATTCATGATTTAAAATTTAAAATTGCCGATTCCTGCGGCGGACAATTATGCAATTAGCAAAAGTAGTGGGCACAGTAGTTGCCACCATTAAAACAAAGGAACTAACGGGATTGAAAATCTTAATGATTCAACCGTTAACTCATGAATTAAAAAATTCAGGCGGACCAATTGCGGCGATTGATACCGTGCAAGCCGGGTTTGGTGATTTGGTGTATTGGGTTAGTGCGCGTGAAGCAACGCTAGCATTGCCCGAATCTTTTGTTGCGGTTGATGCTGCGATTACGGGAATTGTAGACGCAGTAAATATCGAAGTTACAGATATATCGTAGCCACAAGCTTTGGCTTGCGTTACAAATATTTGTTTACACACTAAATTTGGCTCGGATTTGTGACGTAGACTAAAGTCTGCGGCTATGAGATCATAATTAAATGGTTAATGAAAGTAACTAATTGAAAAATATAACAATTTTATTTACATATCTTTGAAATATATGATTTTAGCGCGCGTAAAAGGTAATGTTGTTTCTACGGTAAAGCATGAGTCTCATATTGGACATAAGCTTTTAATCGTACAACCGCTTGATGAAAATGGCAAAGATAAAGGCGACTCGTTTTTGGCGCATGATCATGTGCAAGCTGGATCTGGTGATGTAGTTTTAGTGCAACGTGAAGGTAATACAGCACGGCAGTTGCTCGGTACGTCAGATGATCCATTTCATGCGGTAATCGTAGCAATTGTAGATAAATTAAATATCTAGAAAATTTATATTTTAAATTCCCAAAGGGTGATAACTATGGCAGAAAATATCGATCAACTTGTTGAAATAATTGCAAAACGCGTGTCAGAGCGACTAAATTCCATGGGCGCTATGGGTGGAGGTTCCTATTCTGCCTCTACTTGCGTTTGTTCTAAAGATACTTGCAATAATTGCGGTTTATGCGTGCTAAAAAAACCCGAAGCAGTTAATAATATAATTAGTTTTGGTGCGGCGCGTATTGGTACAAACATTGGGATGAGTGGATCAATTGATACCAAGCTTGCCCACATGATTGATCACACGATTTTAAAACCTGAAGCAACTCGTGAAGAAATTACCAAAATTTGCGAAGAAGCAAGAAAATATAGTTTTGCTACTGTTTGTGTCAATGCTAGTAATATTCCCTTAGTTGCCAGATTATTAAAAGGAAGCTGCGTTAAACCAATTGCGGTAGTTGGCTTTCCTTTAGGTGCTGAAACATCTCATGCAAAAGCTTATGAAACCAAAGAAGCGGTTGCTGCTGGCGCACAGGAAATCGACATGGTTATCAACATAGGCGCGCTTAAATCCAAAGATTACAAAACAGTTTATGACGATATAAAAGCAGTAGTTGAAGCTGCTAAACCTTATCCATTGAAAGTTATCATTGAGGCTTCAAATATTAATAATGATGAGAAAATCATCGCCTGCGCTTTAGCAAAAACAGCTGGTGCGGCTTTTGTTAAAACCTCCACTGGATTTGGCAAAGGTGGAGCAACGGTCGAAGATATTATGTTAATGCGCCGTATAGTAGGTAATGATATGTCAGTAAAAGCCTCTGGCGGTATTCGTACTAAAGAAGATGCTGAAGCTATGGTCAAGGCTGGTGCCGACAGAATTGGAGCTTCCGCGAGTGTGGAAATTGTGACCGGCAAAAAGGCGAAGGCGGGGAACTATTAAATATTTTGAATTTTGGTATGTGCTCAAAAAGTTAAGGTAAGACTAGGTGAAATTTTAAACCCCTGTATTGATAAACCTAAAAATTCCTGTATTCTAATTCGGGTGGCAGGGTGGGGAAGGCTCAGTGCATCCCACCGTCCCACCCTAAAAAATACAGCAATTTTTTCTTTATAACAATACCGTATTTTTTAATTAACCATAGTTTCTGAGAAGTTACAAATTTTAAAGATAGTATACTAAACGAAAACAGGTTTTCAGGGTTAGCACAAATAGACTCGAGCAGTTTGGATTTTCCGCTAGGCGGCAACGAGTCGAGTTTGAGGAGTGT
>Ga0154524_1071_pt1 | contig 6668 bp, 7 predicted proteins | sample RifGroE2_FD_105667 | JGI IMG/M metagenome (GOLD analysis project Ga0154524, IMG submission 105667) | Gammaproteobacteria bacterium GWE2_37_16 | reverse complement strand
ATTCATGGTTTAGTCTTGGTCGGAGCTATTATTGCCTTGGGTTATGCCGATACTTTGTCGGCACAAATTATCGGATTTTTTGCTGTATTGTTAGCGGCGGGTAATGCGGTCGGTGGTTATGTTGTCACCGTGCGCATGTTAGAAATGTTTAAAAGTAAAAATTAAAAAAATAACACATTGATTTGTAAGATGATTTTGTTCACATATTTAATAAAACATCACAAAACGATTCGTTGATTCAAAATTTAAAATTTCTTTTAGGGTGAAAAAATGTTTAACTTTGATTTTACTGATATAGCTATTCAGGTTATTTATTATTTAGCGGCAATTTTGTTTATTTTCGGTTTGAAACAGATGAGTTCACCCAAAACAGCTGCTGGCGGTGTTCAATGGGCCGGGGTTGGTATGTTACTTGCTATATTGGTGACTTTTTTATTCCCCAATATACATAATTTTATTTTGATTATTGCCGCTATTGTGATTGGCTCGGTAATTGCCTGGGTGTCGGGTAAGAAAGTGCCCATGACCGCAATGCCGGAAATGATTGCCTTGTATAATGGTATGGGTGGTGGTGCTGCGGCAGCAATTGCGGCGGTCGAACTTTTTACTCTAGTTACTGATTCAACACAAACCTTGCCGATGACAACTTTTGTTTTGGCAGTTGGCGGTGCTTTGATTGGCGCGGTTTCTTTTTCAGGCAGTTTGTGTGCTTTCATTAAATTACGTGATTGGTTGCGCAAAGCCATTCATTTCCCAATGCAGCAAGGGGTAAATATAATTGCTTTGTTGGCTGCTATTGCTTGTGGCGCAGCTTTTTACACCTATCACACACCAATTCTTTTTATTGCTTTCTTTGGTATAAGCTTGGTGTACGGTATCTTGATGACGATTCCTATTGGTGGCGCAGATATGCCAGTTGTTATTGCTTTGTATAATGCTTTAACCGGTTTGGCTGTTGCTTGTGAAGGTTTTGTGCTTAACAACATGGCGATGATTATTGCTGGTACGGTGGTAGGCGCTTCAGGTACCTTGTTGACACAGTTAATGGCAAAAGCTATGAATAGATCGATCAGCAATATTTTATTTTCCAGATTTGGTGCAACAGGCGTCGGCGAAGCAGTTGTTGGAACCATGAAGTCGATGGAAGCTTCAGATGCAGCGATGATGTTGAATTTTGTACAAAAAGTAGTAATTATTCCTGGATACGGCATGGCAGTTGCGCAGGCGCAACAAAAAGTATGGGAATTGGCGTCAATGTTGCTTGAAAAAGGTATCGATGTGCGTTTTGCTATTCATCCTGTTGCAGGTCGTATGCCTGGACATATGAACGTTTTATTGGCTGAAGCTGGTGTACCATACGATTATATTGCCGATATGAGTGACATCAATAACGATTTTGCGAGTACGGATGTCGTTATCGTGATTGGCGCAAACGACGTGGTTAACCCAAGTGCAAGAACCGATAAATCTAGCCCAATTTATGGTATGCCAATTTTAAATGCCGATTACGCCAAACAGATTTTTGTTATCAAGCGTGGTAAAGGCGCAGGTTATGCCGGTGTTGAAAACACTTTGTTCTATAACGACAAAACACGTATGGTTTATGGTGATGCAAAAAATGTTATGACCAAGATGATTCAGACGTTGAAAGAAAATGACTGAAATAACTGATTGATTTCAAAGGAATTTATCTTTACATGTTTTGGTGATTAGTATAATATATATTTCTAGTTTTATTTTCCGAGGGTTTAAAAATGAGCTGTGCAGCATCAACATTTGATACATTGCAATTTGCTAATCGACTGAAAGCTGTAGGAGTTCCAGAAAAACAGGCTGAAATTCAGGCAGAGCTTTGGCTGGAACAAAGAGAAGCTATTAATGAGTTTGTTGATGATAGTTTAGCAACTAAACAAGATATAGCGGGCTTAAAAAGAGATATGAAGGAATTAGAGGTGACTTTGAGACGAGATATAAAGGAAATGAGTTACCAAATTGTGATTAAATTAGGCAGCATGATTGCTGGATCTGTTGTTTTACTTGGCGTATTGCTCCCAATTATGTCAAAATTTTTAGGCGGACATTAATAGTTTCAGGAAATTATCTCATCATATTTTTGTGCAATTCAATTCTTCACAACCCATCGGTATTTTTGATAGCGGTATTGGCGGTTTAACCGTTGCCAAGGCGCTGATCGAAACTTTGCCTAATGAAAATATCATCTATTTCGGTGACACCGCTCATTGCCCATGGGGAGATAAATCACAAGAGGTGATTCAAAGCTATGCACTTAAAATTACCAAAATGTTGCTTGAGAGAAATTGCAAATTGATTTTAATCGCTTGTAATTCGGCTTCCGCTGCTGCTTTTGATTTGTTGCAAGCTCAATTTGGTGAGCAGGTATTAATTCTTAATGTTATTGATCCTGTAATTGATTTTTTGGTAAAAAAATATAGCAATAAAAATGTTGGTTTAATTGCGACAAAATTAACCGTTAATTCCAAAGTTTACGATACTAAAATAGCAGAGCGCCAAGCTGGAATTACTTTACATTCACAGGCTACGCCATTACTTACTATGGCGATCGAAGAAGGTTTTTATCAGCATGATATTATCGATAATTTGCTGAAAATTTATCTGAGCGATCCTGAATTAAATAATATTGATGCTTTAGTTTTGGCTTGTACACACTACCCTTTAGTTAAAGACAAAATTCGTGCCTTTTATAAAAACAAAGTCGATATTATCGATGCTTCGATGACAGTTGCTGCTGCAGCGCACTCCTTGCTCGAAAAACATAATTTATTACATGTGGGTTCTAAAATTTTGCAACATTTCTACATTTCCGATTACACCACGTCTTTTGCGGATAGCGCCCGCCATTTTTTTGGTAGCGATGTAGTTATTGAATACTATCCTTTGTGGAAGTAGTATTTTAGGCTGTTGGGGTATTAACCCCAACAGCCTAAAATACATACAAACATTTAGTTATGGTTGATTTAACAACGGCGTTCTAGTGCTGGTCCCATCTCCTGAAGGAACAGATGGAGTAGGGGCTGGAATGTTATTATTGGAGAAAATCGAGCAACTTGATAATGTGGCAAAAGTTTCTTTTGGAGCGCATTCTTTCTGAACTAGTTTCGGTTGAAGAATATCGCCAGTTACTTCGAGCATAAATGGTGTTTTGCCAGGTATTTGTACTAGAACTGGTGGGGGCAGTAAGGTATCTGGACTTAACTCTCTTAGTTCTGCAAGTTCTTTTACTGATTCTCCATAAGGTCCTATAATGCGTACAATATCATCTTCCCTGCATTCGGTGCCTAGTTGTGGAATTTGTTTTTCCAGAATAATCATCCATTGGTTAAAACTTTGATTACGAAAGGCATGTACGTGACCTACTGGTATATCGATGGAGCTTCCTTGGTTATGTTGGACAAAAGTAGCGCTTAATTGTTCTTTATCAATCACATTACCTGGAAATAGTTGGTCATGTTCTGCTTGTGATTTAAGATAAATTTCTGCAGTACCGCTTAAAATCACCCAGTTTTCAGAGCGAAGCTTATGACTTTGGATAGTAACACCTGGGCTTTGGGAAAAAAGTCTTGGAGCAACGTAGAGAATTTTATAGGTACCACCATCAGCATCACGATTTAAAGCCGCATGCAAACCCCATCTTTTGCAATGTAACTGCATATTTTCTAAATGACTGGGAGTGTTATCAAATGGGGTTGTTGTTGGATTTGGACTTCTTAACATATGTAATACCTCTCTTATTAATTATTTAAATAAAAAAACACCTAGTAAAATGACTTTAAAATATTAAATAAATAGTAAATTTATAGCAACGTATTTATAGTGTTAGAAAATGTTTTAGATAATGAAAAAAATGCCGAAAAATACTACACAAAAAATTTCTCTTTCTGCCTCAGTTACAGATGAGTTGTCTGATAAGCGTCTTGACCAGGTAGCAAGCGTGTTATTTTCACAATACTCACGCACTCGCTTGCAAAGTTGGATCAAAAATGGCGAATTGACTGTTGATGATAAGATCTTGCGATCAAAAGATAAGGTTCAAGCAGGGCAGGTTATTTTAGTCAATGCCACACTTAAGTCTGAAGGAAATGGACAGGCACAAGATATAAAACTCGATATTGTTTATGAAGATCAGGATATTATTGTCATTAATAAACCCGTAGGTTTAGTTACTCATCCTGCCATAGGTAATCGCGATAATACTTTGTTAAATGCATTGCTTTATCATGCTCCTGAGCTAAAAAATGTGCCACGTGCCGGTATTGTGCATCGTCTTGATAAAGATACTTCCGGCCTGTTAGTTGTGGCACGCAACTTAGAGGCACACACGCACTTGACGCGAGAGCTGAAAAATCATGAAATAGAACGCGAATATGAAGCAATTGTAGATGGCGCCATGATAGCGGGCGGAACAATAGACAAACCAATAGGGCGTCATCCATATAAACGCACCTTGATGGCGGTAACGGAAAATGGTCGCGAAGCAGTCACGCATTATCGGGTTTTAGAAAGATTTCCCGCACATACTCATTTGAAAGTGCAATTAGAAACTGGTCGTACCCATCAAATTCGTGTGCATTTGGCACATATTGGCTACCCAATTGTTGGCGATAAAACCTATGGCGGAAGATTTAAATTGCCGCCTGGAGCGACCGAAAAATTAAAAGAAGCCTTACGTAATTTTCCGCGTCAGGCGTTGCATGCGCGTAGCTTGACTTTAGAACATCCACGCACCGGTAATGAGGTAACATTTGCAGCTCCTTTGCCAAAGGATATGCGAGATTTATTGAAACTATTACGATCTACATAAGGCGATATTTTTTTCTGATATCAATTTAATAGATAATTGGCAGCCAACTGCTTTGGCGTATTTACGTTAAATCTTGTTTTATTTTTAATGCTATTTGTTTAGCAAATTCAACTGGAACGGCATTCCCAACCATTTTATAACCATCAGCGATATTATTGTATTTGAAAATAAAATCATCAGGGAAAGTTTGAATTCTTGCACATTCTCTAACAGAAAGTCGTCTATATAAATGTTCTTTTCCTGGTATAAATATTCTCTTATTTTGTTCAATAAATTTCATTTTTGGAGCTTGTGGATGTATTGGAGCATGTCTACCACCTGCTTGAATTGTAAAAGATGGTTCGTCCCAACCGCGTACTCTATTTCTTGACATATAAATGGTTGAAAACCCTCCATTCATATACTCATGATTTGGAATTTCTAAATCATCATTCGTTTTGTTATATGGTTTTGCTGGTTTTGCTTCTGGTAAATCAAAAATAGCTTCACGTAATGTGGGTTTATGAATCAGTGGTTCGGGAAATTCAAAAGAAAAGCCTACTTTTTTTTTGTGATAACCAACTATAATTACTCGCAACCTATCTTCTGGTACACCATAATCGTTGGCATTGAGAAGCTTGTAGTTGGTAATGTATCCGGTTTCTGAAAATTGTTTTAAAATATCATTAAACGCTGCATGATGCCGTGCTAAAAGAATTCCTGAAACATTTTCTGCTAAAAAAAATAGTGGTTGTTTTTCTTTTAAGATACGTATGTATTCAAAAAATAATTGCCCTCGTTGGTCAGTAATGCCGCGTCCAGCTCCAGCTTCGCTCCAACTTTGGCAGGGTGGTCCACCAATTATTCCGTCAGTATCAGGAACTTCTGAAGCGGGAATTTTCACAATACTTCTTTTGTCTAATTTTGTTTTGGGAAAGTTGTATTCAAAAGTTTCCCAAATAGCAGCATCAAATTCATTTGCCCAGCTAGTAGTAAAAAAAGCTTTTTTAAAACCTAGGTCCAAACCTCCAGCGCCTGTAAATAATGATACTAATTTCATACTAATCTCGAATAACTTAAAAGTTTTGCATCTAGCAATTTGGCAGGATTATTTGGAGATTTTATTTTGATGTCTTGTATTGAAAAATTCAGACCTATAAGTTGTTCAATGTTGTTTATATCTTTTTGGGGAAACGATAAATATTTTTCTTTTAACATAATTACATTTACTGAAAACTCAGATTTTAGATTAATCTGTGGTATGTAATCGAAAACTTTTATTGGGTTTTCCATGCCCCACATACCACGTATTCTTAGGTAGGTTATTCCGAGAGGATCAAGTTTATTTACTCTACCCAATTCATTAGTTTCGGAAAATTCAACACCAGGTAATTCATTTATTCCATCTGATATTTTGTCTTTGATTTTTTCATATATTTCTTTGTTTGCGGCATAACAATCGCCGTATATGAACCATAATTTTTTTAAAGTATTGTTTTTTAAACTACCAATTACGTAAATTAGATCTTTTTTATACCAGTTTTCACAAAGTCGGCATGCATTAGTAATCATTTGACTATCAGCAAGTAGCTTGTCTTTTGGATATGAGCTATTGAGAGCAATCCCAGAACGTAGAGTCTCGATCTTCTTTACCTCAATGGCATCACCATTTTTGAGAATAATATCCGGAGGATTGTTTTGATTACCAATATATGAAAAATATTTGCTGTAAAACGCGTTTTTCTTTTGTTCATCATGTCGGTATTTGTCAAGAAAGTTGTCGCCTCAAATTTTTAATTAGCTAATTTTACTTGGTTGTAATTTTCTTGTTTGTGGAAATTATTTTTCT
>Ga0154524_1075_pt1 | contig 6828 bp, 6 predicted proteins | sample RifGroE2_FD_105667 | JGI IMG/M metagenome (GOLD analysis project Ga0154524, IMG submission 105667) | Gammaproteobacteria bacterium GWE2_37_16 | reverse complement strand
ATGAGATTGTTGTGAAAAGTTTAGCGAAAGAACAAGCGCAACGGGTGGCAAATTACTTAGGGAAAAGAAATGCTGATATGCGAGCTGCTTATGCCGATGGCTCTATATTGCCTTATTTGTCTTCATCTTTTTCCGGCAGTCGTGATTATATTGAGATTAGTTTGCAGGTGTTTTCCAGGCAGTAACTTAATGAATTTCAAATGGACGAATCGCTGTGCGACAATTTTGAATAATTTTAAATTTCAGAGTTGTTGTACGATATTTTTTTAAATTTTAATAGTGTAAAATGACGAAAAATTCTGTAAAATATTTTATGTTTGGAAATTTTAAAATAGCTTCCAATGTAACTAATTGATTTTAAAGGCAATTTTATTTACATAGTTTAACGCAAGATATTGTGTAGCGATTCGTTAATTCAAAATTTAAAATTTTCTATAGTAAGGGGTTTTTATGGCGGATAAGGAAAAAATTAACGAAAATGGAATTAATGGCTTAGAATTTGTCATGTTGCGCAATAATTTTTATCGGGATAATTACCGTCGGGTAGTGTCGGTACTTTTATTGATGGTTCTGATAAATGTGGCGTTGGTGGGGATAATTTTTTACCAGATCGCTAATGCTCCTACCCCAAAATATTTTGCTACTGGGATCGATGGTCGTATTACACCTTTAAATTCTTTGGATATGCCAGTAATTAGTCAGTCTGAATTATTGCAATGGGCAGCCCGCGCCGCTACCGCTGCCAATACCTATGATTTTGTTAATTATAGGGAAGCTTTGCAAGGAGTGCAGAGTTATTTTACTGCTGATGGGTGGCGTAATTTTGAAGCTGCGTTGCGTGGTTCAAGAAGTTTAGAGCTTGTTTTGGAAAGAAAGTTAGTGGTTTCGGCTGTGGCAACAGGCACTCCTGTTATTTTAGACCAAGGTGTTATTGGTGATCGTTACGCTTGGAAAGTGCAGGTGCCGATTTTGGTGTCTTATCAGAGCGCAAGTGACAATACGCAACAAGCGCAAATTGTAACTATGATAATAGCCCGTGTGCCTACCCTTAATACACCAAAAGGTATAGCAATTACTAGCTTTGTTGCTGGTGGTTCTGCCTAATTATTTACTAGGGATAAGATTTAAAAGAGATATGAAAAAAACATTTTTTTTAAAGTGGTTTGTTTTATTAGCGGCGTTTTTTAGCGTATGCGTTTTTGCCGCTGATGTGGGTGTTGCACAACCAGGACAGCAAGTATTACAACCCCCTTCCACATATCCATCTTCTCCTGATGATATACAACAAAAAGTACAACGTTTGCAACAGTTGCTTGCACAATCACAGGCTCAATCTCAAGCACAAACACCAAATCAAGGTCAGGCGCAGTTAATTCCGCTTCCTCAGCCGACTCAGAACAGAGCGGCGGTAACTGGAATTTCTCCTTTGCCTCCTACTTCTTTGCCTGGGATGCAAAATCTTCCTCCACAAATACAATCGGTTGCTGATAATCGAGGGTTGCCCGTTGTTCAACAACAGCCACAAGCGGCAACAGGTGTTAATCAGGGGATTCAGGAAAGTTTGGAAGCTAATGCTTCAGGTGGTGCGGAACAGTCAGACATGTATGATCAGGCTTTTAATAAAGTAGTAACGCAGTTGTTGCCGATGTCGACGGATCAAATTGGTCGTCTTAAAGAAGCGTTTAATGATGCGCAGCGGGCAGCAGCAGCTCCAGTTGGGGTTCCTCCAAAACCTACTTCCAGTTCAGTATTAGTTGATTTAGCGCCTCAAGCAACCCCGCCAGTGATTCGTTTACAGGCTGGTTATATTACCTCGATGGTGTTTTTAGATTCTACAGGTCAGCCGTGGCCGATTGCTGCTTACAGTCTTGGTGATCCGACGGCTTTTAATATACAGTGGGATAGAAAAGGCAATACTCTTTTAGTGCAATCAGTCACTTTTTATAAACGCACTAATTTGGCAGTTATTTTAAAAGGCTTAAATACACCCGTTATGATAACGCTTTTACCGGGGCAGGAAGCAGTTGATTATCGCGTGGATTTACGTGTACCTGGTTTAGGACCTAATGCAATGTATGCGCAAAGCAGTTTACCAGGAGGAGCAAGTCCGGTTTTGCTTGATGTTTTAAATGGTGTGCCGCCTAGAGATAGCAAGACTTTAAAAGTATCTGGTGGAGATTGTCAGGCATGGTATGTTAATAAAACACTTTATTTGCGCACTAATTTGGATGTTATCTCTCCTGCCTGGAGATCGATCATGACTAGTATTGACGGTATGCATGCATATGAATTACAGCCAGCTCCTGTGATTTTGGTTTTGGAGCATGGTAAAGATAAAACTATAACTTTGACACTTGAGGGATGGGAATAAAGATGGCAACAAAAGGTAAAAATATATTTGCTATTTTTCAAGACGCTAAAGTGCGGGGTATGGTCGTTGCATTTTTTGTTATTGTATTTGTTATAACACTCGTAAGTTATATTCTCTACGAACGTTTTGCTCCACCTAAAATTCCAAATGTAGCGGCAGTTAGAGGAACCCCAGCTTTACGCTCGGTCCCGGGTGTTGGAGATTCTTCGCGAGAGTATATTAAATTGCAGGAGGCTAAAAATGTACAGGAAACAGAGGCAGCTTTACAGGCAAGGACGGCAGCAATTCCTACCATAACGCGTACCACTTATGTAAGTAATAAAGATGTGTTGGGAGATGGCGGTAAAAGTAAAGTAGGTTGTGGGGTCGAAGATTTGCAGCGGGCGAGATCTGCTGGGGTAACTGTGGCAGAACTACATTGCCGTGGATGTAGTTTAGCGGCTTTGAAAAACGCTGGTTATACGGCGGGCGAGTTGATGGTGGCTGGATTTACAGCGAAAGAACTACAGGAGGCTGGCTCTACTGTTAAAGAACTTAAAGATGCAGGTTTTAGCGCTAAAGATCTTGCGGCAGCAGGTTATAGTATTGCTGATATGAAAAATGCCGGTTTTGGTGCCACAGAGTTGAAAAATGCTGGTTTTACTATAGTTGACCTAAAAAAGACTGGTTTTAGTGCTGCAGAATTAAAAGCAGTTGGTTTTGCAGCGAGCGACCTTAAAACTGCTGGGTATGTAGATGATGATTTGGTCCGGGCTGGATTTGACAAGAGCCAGATAGATGCGGCAAACGCGGCTAAAGGTAGTGAAACTGGAGACTGTAGTGTTGCGAGTTTAGCAAAATTGCGCGCACAAAAAATTACAGGGGAAAACCTAAAGAAAATAAGTTGCAGTGCAACTGCCTTAAAGACAGCTGGATTCATAATTGCTGAACTCAAAAATGCAGGTTTTTCCGCCAAAGAGCTAAAGGATGCTGGTTATTCTGCTAATGAATTAAGAACAGTTGGTTTTGCGTTAAAAGATTTAAAAGATGCTGATTTCACCACCAAAGAGTTAAAGGATATTGATTATTCTGCTAATGAATTACAAAAAGTGGGTTTTTCTGCAGGGGAATTAAGACATGCTGGTTTTCCTGTGAAAGATTTAAAAGAGGCTGGTTTTCCTGCCAAAGATTTAAAAAATGCCGGTTTTGCAGCTGTTGAACTCAAAGACGCTGGCTATTTAGTCGATGAGATGAAGGGAGCAGGATATACGGATGGAGATTTGGTGCGCGCAGGATTTGATAAGGCTCAACTCGCTGGTGAAGTTGCAGAAGGAGTTACGACTTTAGCGTGTAGTTTAGAGAATTTAACTAAATTGCATGTGCAAAAAATTTTCGGTCCGGCTTTGAAGAAAATGGGCTGTAGTGCTGCTGCTTTGAAAGCTGCTGGTTTTACTGCCCCAGAGCTTAAGATGGCTGATTTTAGAGTTGCAGAGCTTCAAGCTGCAGGATATACAGATGAGGATCTTCTTCATGCTGGATTTGATAAAAATCAGCAGGCAGTCAAAAGTGTAGTTGCTGGCAACGAAACTGGAGCATGTAGTGCTGAGAATTTGAATAAACTATATACACAAAAAGTTACAGGGCAAGTTTTGAAGACAATAGGTTGCAGTCCTGCTGCTTTAAAGGCGGTTGGTTATTCTGCTGCTGATTTAAAGGTAGCTGGTTTTTCAACTAAGGATGTAAAAGATGCTGGTTACCTAGATGATGAGGCCTCTAAGGCGGTAACAACGGGTGGTGCTATTTCTGCGGATGGTATTGGCGCATCGGCGAGCACAAGAAATGTTATAGGTTCGGAAGTGTCTTTAGTGTCCGCGCCTAATGTTTTAGATGCTGGTAGTAGTTGGCAGCAACGTTTGGCTGAATTGCGTAAGCAGAATGAACAGCAAATGTCCAATCAGGACTATGAGAATCAAATAAGGCAAGAGCAGCAAACGATGAGTGGTCAGGCAAGTGAGCTATTTTCTTCTTGGGTACCTATTCAGGCACAACAATATACCGCAGGTGAAGGGGACAGTAATGTTGGCGGTGCGCCTGGTTTTTCTGGGCAGCAAGGTGGTGCCGCATCTGGCAATGTTGATGTTTATAAGGCTGGGACGATATTATTTGCAGTTTTGGATACAGGCATTAATTCCGATGAGCAAAGTCCGATTTTAGCAACGGTTGTGCAAGGGAAATTAGCTGGTGCTAAATTATTGGGGAATTTTCAGCGTGTTGAAAAGAAAGTTATTTTGCAATTTGGCGTTTTAAATGTGCCTCACGTAAGCACTAGTATTGGAATAAATGCTGTTGCTATCGATCCTGACACGGCACATACTGTATTGGCGACGAATGTTGACAGTCATTATTTGTTGCGTTTTGGAAGCATGTTTGCATCCTCTTTTATCAGTGGATTAGGTCAGGCGATTCAAACTTCCGGTTCAGCAACAACTACTACCATAGGTACTGGAGGGGTATCGCAACAAAATACTTTTCCACAGCTGAATACTACGCAAAAAGCTTTAGTAGCTCTAGGTAATGTGGGGCAACAAATAGGCAATATGCTAAGTCCGATATTCAATACTCCCCCTACAGTAGAAGTTAAGTCTGGTACGTCAATGGGTATTTTGATTATGTCGGATTTGTCGGTGGAGAAGGTGCGGGAATAAGAATTAAAAAACAATTACATAAATGTAAAATATTCTGGATTCCCTGGTAAAATAAGATAACTGCGTCTAAACCGCGACAAGCGATTGTAGATTGGGGCAATAATTTAAAATTTATAATTCAACATTCAAAATTTCTTAAGGTGGTGTATGGATGATCAATTAAATAAAACAGAGCAAAGTTCTTTGGAATATCATTTGCCAGAAGATATGTATAATACTGGTAGCACTGGTTTTCAAGAGGAGCAGCAACAGGTCGAGGATGTTAATTCGACAGGTTCTGCTAAAGCAAAAACGCCATTAGATATTCTTTCCAAGATGGATGTTGCTAAGTTTAGACCCCTTTTTACAATTATTGGGTTGTTGCTGGCAATTTTCGTTTTATACAAGTTGGTTAGCTGGAATGCAAACAGAAAAGAAGATATACAAATGCTTGCTTCACAACAGGGAATGCAGCCCAATGTTCCGATAACCAAGGAACCAGTTGCAGTGGATCAGTTAAAAACCATGGTTGTTCAAGAAGAGAAAAGCATTAGCCAAATTAGTGTTGGAGAAGAAAAAATATCGGGTCAATTGAATAAAATTGCAGATACATTTGGTGAGCAACAGACATCTTTAAATAATTTGAATAAAGCTATTGGGGATTTGACTACAGTTATGGCTTTGTTATCAAAAAATGTTGATGAGATAGTGGTTAATACCAAAAAACCGGAAAAAAAAATAGTTAAAAAAGTTGTTAAAGCACCAAAGAAAATTATTTACCATGTTAAGTCTATAGTTCCTGGTCGCGCTTGGTTGGAATCAACTGATGGTCAAACTGTCTCTGTGCGAGTTGGTAATTTAGTGAATGGATCGCGTGTTGGTGCGATTTTGTCGCGACAGGGGATGGTTTTATTGAATTCTGGTGAAGTTATCCAGTATGGAACTAATGATATTTAAAAAATATTGAATTTATGAATCGCTTCGCGATGTTTTTTATAAAGATATATAAATACAATTGCTATATAAAACAATATGTTATTTCATTTAATTATTAAAAGTAATTATCAGGAAGTGATTTCAAAATTCATTCATTCGTTTATTCGTTCATTCGTTCATTTTTTTTCTAAAAAGTGTCAGGTAAAATTTATTTTACTATTGTTATTATTACCTTTGCTGGTTGCTTGTGCGCCTAGTAAAGATTTAAATAACCAGTTGGCGACGTTGGCAAAAAATTTGCCTTATGTTGTACATTTAATTGTGGCAGTTTCATACGTTATGGGGGTTTGGGCTATTTATTCTGGTTTTTATACCCTAAAGCTTTATGGTGATGCACGTACCATGATGGCGACTCAAGGTACTGGTTTTGGTGGTCCCATGGCCAAAATTATGATTGGGGCTTTTTTGATGATGTTGCCTGGTACAATCATGATAGCTATTAATAGTTTATGGGCGTCAGGTGTTGATCCCAGTTCTATTATGGTTTATCCGACTCTGGGAAAGGGTTGGGAAGCTTGGGAACAGGCGATTCACGGAATTATCGATCTGATTAGAGTTTTTGGATATATTTCTTTTGTGCGTGGGTTGCATATGCTAGCAAAAGCAACCAAAAAAGAGCAAAATATGAGCTATGGTAAAGGTTTTATGCATGTGATTGGTGGAATTTTATCGATTAATATTGTCGGAACGATAGATATTATTCGACATAGTTTTGGTCTTTCTTAAAGTTTTCGGTTAGTATTGTATTAAATTTTTGGTTTTTAACCAGATAGACCTAAGCAGTTTTAAAATTCGATT
>Ga0154524_1029_pt3 | contig 10388 bp, 10 predicted proteins | sample RifGroE2_FD_105667 | JGI IMG/M metagenome (GOLD analysis project Ga0154524, IMG submission 105667) | Gammaproteobacteria bacterium GWE2_37_16 | reverse complement strand
TCCTGTGCGTTTTGATTTGCGTGGTGAGGTTGGTGAGATGGAAGTTGGGCAAGATGTTGTGATAGATGTTAACGTAATTTTGACAGGAGAAATTTCACTTGGTGACCTAGTAAAAGTTGGTGCAAATTGTTGTCTAACTAATGTGAAAGTTGGTAATAACGTTGTTATTCAACCAAATTGTGTTATAGAAAATGCTATTATTGACGATGATTGTGTTATAGGACCTTTTGCTAGAATTAGACCTGATAGCCATATCAAAAAGGGCGCACATATTGGCAATTTTGTAGAGATCAAGAAGAGTACTGTTGGTCAGAGCAGTAAAGTTAATCATCTAACTTATTTGGGTGATACGATAGTTGGAGATAAAGTAAATATTGGTGCTGGAACAATTACCTGCAATTATGATGGTGTAAATAAATATCAAACTATCATTAAAGATGGTGCATTTATTGGTTCAAATTCGCAATTAGTTGCTCCTGTTTGTATAGGAAAAAATGCTACGATTGGGGCTGGTTCTACTATAACTGAAGATGCTCCAGCAGGGAAATTAACATTAGCGCGAGCTAAGCAGGTGACGATTGAAGGATGGAAAAGAAACGATAGAAATTAATGTTTTTAGTGAGTTTTTATGTTTATTGAAAGCAACACTATGAATTTAAAGGTAAATTTATTTAGATATCTTTCGCGAAAACTGCGCAAAGCAATTTTTTTATTTGAAATTTTTCAGGTAATTGTCTTGGTTATTTGCTGAATTTTATTTCCTTTGAAATTAACTTGACATTTATTGATATAGTAGGCGAGAATCTAGGGTCTTTTTTGTAGCAGTATAAAATAATTGAGAGATATTTTTAGTTAAGTTATGGAGGGGTTCCCGAGCGGCCAAAGGGAACAGACTGTAAATCTGTCGGCTCACGCCTTCGTAGGTTCGAATCCTACCCCCTCCACCAGTATAGTGTTTGCTAATGGTTGGGATTTAGAATTGGTGTTTTTTATTGAGGCACAGGTAGGGTTCGAACTTACGAATATATTAAAATTAGGTTCGAATAAATCGTCAGGAAAGACGATTTACAACGGCGAAGATGGCTCCAAAGGGGCGAGAAACAGGATGTTTCGAGTAATCCTACCTTCTCCGCACCAGTGGAAAGCTTGAGTTATTTGCGGGTGTAGTTCAATGGTAGAACTTTAGCCTTCCAAGCTAATAGCGTGGGTTCGATTCCCATCACCCGCTCCACTTTGGCCCACATAGCTCAGTCGGTAGAGCACTTCCTTGGTAAGGAAGAGGTCACCGGTCCGATTCCGGTTGTGGGCTCCAGTTAATGAGCTTTAATTTTAGGCCAGTAGTTCAATTGGTAGAGCGACGGTCTCCAAAACCGTAGGTTGGGGGTTCGATTCCCTCCTGGCCTGCCATTTTAATTTTATACTTATGAAGTTGAATTTGAAAAATTTCTTTTAAAATTAGTTTATTAGGTATAGAATAACGCCCTTTTAAAATAAAATCTTTTAATTTCACCTTATGTGAAATTAGTTTAAGCTAAGCTATTTTATGGAAAGCAGTAAAAATATTATCGAAAATAAAACACCACAAGTGAAGAAAAATCTTGATGCTTTTTTTTGGGGAGTGACAGTATTTGTAGTGGTGCTTGGTATAGTTGCGAATCATTATTTTAGTGATGTGGCGGTGGCTATCAGAGTGGCGGCATGGATTGTTTTAACGTGTATAGTTATTGTGTTAATTTCGCAAACAACACAAGGGCGTGGGTTTTTGGTGTTTGCCAAAGATGCACGTACAGAGCTTTATAAGGTGGTTTGGCCGAACAGGCAGGAAACAGTACAAATGACTATGGTCATTGCGGGACTGGTTGTTGCCGTGTCTTTAATTATATGGTGTGTTGATTCGGTTTTGGTCGCGGCCATTGGTTGGTTGAATAGTTAAATAATAGTTCCGTTGGTATTTAGCCTGTATTTTAATGGTAGATCGATTTGAATATTTAAGAAAAGTTAAGTTACCCAAATACGTTAGTTATTTATAAAGAGGTTTTCCCATGAGCGAAGTAGGGAATGAAGTGAAAAAAAGATGGTATATTGTTCAGGTCTATTCTGGAAAGGAGCAGCATGTAGGTGTTCTTTTAGGTGAACGTATTCGCTTACATGGATTGGAGAATAAATTTGGAGAAATCAGGGTTCCTACTGAAGAAGTAGTTGAGATGCGCGGTGGACAAAAGCGCAAAAGTGAACGCAAGTTTTTCCCTGGCTATGTCTTGGTTGAAATGGAAATGAGCGATGAGGCTTGGCACTTAGTGAGAAATGTTCCTGGTGTGTTGGGTTTTATAGGTGGGACAAGTGATAAACCTACGCCTTTGTCTGATAAAGAAGTTAATGATATTTTACAGCGCGTACAGGAAGGTGCGGATAAGCCAAGACCAAAAATATTATTTGAACCGGGTGAGGTTGTGCGTATTACGGAAGGTCCGTTTGCAGATTTTGATGGTGTGGTGGAAGATGTTAATTACGAGAAAAGTCGTTTGAGAGTTTCAGTTTTGATTTTTGGACGCTCTACTCCAGTGGATTTGGAGTTTACGCAAGTAAGAAAGGCATGAGATAAATTTTATATTAATGTATCTCTGCGTTATATTGATTTTAAAATAATCGTCACAAAGTGACGGATTCATTTGAAATTTCCCGGTCGCTATAAAGTGGCTTAATTTATTAATTTAATTGGGGTAGCTCATAGTAATTATGCAGCGTTGACCCCTTAAGAGGTAATAGAATGGCGGGTCCCGTAAAAGCAAAAGCTGCTCCGGCTAAGGGTGGCTCAAAGAAACAGGTGCTTGTAAAAATAAAGTTACAAGTTAAAGCTGGTGAGGCTAATCCAAGTCCGCCAATTGGTCCTGCACTGGGACAACATGGTGTAAACATCATGGAGTTTTGTAAAGCATTTAATGCGCAAACTCAAAAAATAGAGAAAGGAACCGTGTTGCCGGTAGTGATATCTGTTTATGGCGATCGTAGTTTTACTTTCATTATGAAAAGTCCACCAGCATCTAGGTTATTATTAAAAGCCGCTGGTTTGGCTAAGGGTAGTTCTAATCCTTTGAAAAATAAGGTTGGTAAAGTTACGTTGGTGCAGATAGAGGAAATTGCTAAAACCAAAATAAAAGATTTGACTGCTGCTGGTATGCAGGCGGCAATGCGCACTATAATGGGTACTGCACGTAGTATGGGTATCGAAGTGGAGGGTGGCAAGTAATGTCTAAAAAAATATCAAAGCGACAAAAGCTTATTAATGAAAAAATATCTTTTGGTAAACAATATCCTATTGAAGAAGCATTGACTTTGTTGCAAGGTTTGCCTTCACTTAAATTTATTGAAAGTATTGAAATTAGCGTAAACTTGGGTGTTGATCCGAAAAAGTCTGACCAAATGGTGCGTAGTTCTGTGGTATTGCCACATGGCACTGGTCGCAAAGTACGTGTTGCGGTTTTTGCGAATGGTGAGCAGGCGCAAAAGGCTCTTGATGCAGGTGCTGATGTTGTAGGTTTTGAAGATTTGTCAGAACAAATTAAGCAAGGTAATATAGATTTCGATCTTTTGATTGCAACCCCAGACGCGATGCGTTTAGTTGGACAATTAGGTCAAATTCTTGGTCCAAAGGGTTTAATGCCAAATCCTAAGGTAGGTACAGTGACTGCAGATGTTGCCAATGCGGTGAAAAATGCTAAGGCTGGGCAAGTTCAGTATCGTATGGATAAAGGTGGTGTTGTACATTGTGCAGTTGGTAAATTAAATTTTGGAATTCAGGCTTTGAAAGAAAACATTGAAACTTTTTTAACTGATTTGAAGAGAGTTAAGCCGACAACATCAAAAGGTATTTACTTGAAGAAAGTCGCTATATCTAGCACGATGGGACCAGGCTTGGCTATCGATCTAACAACTTTAACAATGTAGAAGTTTTTAATTTAGAATTGCGGTGAGATATTGTTAAGCTTTTTTTATAAAAGGTTTAGTGAAGTCTTGACCGTTGTAGACCGCAGGTGTGAGCATTGTTTTTTAAATGGTGTTTGCTTAAATTTAACATGATAATTAATTAGGTTCGGGAGTACGGAAGTAAACTGAAGTTTTATTTTAATACCCGTTTTTAATTGTTTGCGTGCCTGCGCAGACGGTGATTCCGCACAGAGTTTATCTGTAACGATCACCGGTAGAAATGTGAAATTGCATATTTCTACATTCCTTTTGATACAGCCTTAGGAGGTGTGCTAAGTGGTAATGAAATTAGAAGATAAGAAGGCTATAGTAGCAGAAGTAGCTGATATTGCTTCAAAAGCATTGTCAGTTGTTGCTGTTGATTATCGTGGCTTGAAAGTGAGCGATATGACTGCCCTTCGTGCAAAAGCACGCGAAGAAGGTGTTTGTTTACGTGTTGTACGTAATACCTTGGCGCGTCGAGCATTAAGCGGTACGGATTTCGTTTGTTTGGATCAAGTTTTAGTCGGTCCTATTATTTTAGCTTTTTCTTTAGAGGATCCGGGTGCGGCTGCACGTTTAATGCAAGAGTTTTTGAAAAAATGTGAAACACTTGCTGTACGCGCAATTGCATTAGGGGGGCAACTTTTGGCTCCTGAGAAACTCGAAACTGTAGCTAAGTTACCGACACGTAATCAGGCTATTGCCATACTTATGTCTTTAGTTAAGGCCCCTATTACGCGCTGCGCATATGTATTAGCAGCTCCGCACACTCAAATGGTGCGAACTGTTGCAGCAGTCGGTGCGGCAAAAGGGGATAAATAGTAATAGTTTAATGTGAAATTTTAGTTGGAGATAAATTCATGTCTGAGAAAATTAATCAAGTTTTAGATACTATAGCTAACATGAGCGTGTTAGAAATTGTTGATCTTGTAAAAGCAATGGAAGAAAAGTTCGGTGTTTCTGCTGCGGCCCCAGTAGCCATGGCAGCTGCCCCAGCTGCGGCGACCGTCGAAGTTGAAGAGCAAACTGAATTTAAAGTCATTATAACCAAGGTTGGTGATAATAAAATCAATGTTATTAAAGTGGTGCGTGCTGTGACTGGTCTTGGTTTAAAAGAAGCCAAAGACTTGGTTGAAGGCGCTCCTTCAACAGTGAAGGAAGGGATTTCCAAGGCTGATGCCGAGGCTCTCAAGAAGCAGTTAGAAGAAGCAACGGCTACTGTTGAAATTAAATAAAGTAAAAAATTGTTGAAATAATTACAATTTTTCTTGCTTTTAGTTGTGATTTAGGGTATCAAGCAAACCAGTTGTAAGGATTATAGTTGGTTTTTTCTATCCAGTTTAGTTAGCTTTGAATTACAATTTGTTAACTAAAGAACATTTGTGCCCACGAAATACATTTTTTTCGTGGGCGCGTTGTTTTTTTTGTACTTTGCGCTCGTGAATCGCGTTTTTGTTTTTAATTCGACTATTTTGTCTTTTTGACAGTAACTTATCCAAATAAAACAAATAGTTTTTGTTTTTTGATTTGGTTGGGGAGTTACTTTTAACTTGACGGGGAATATTAATGGCTCATATCAAGCATACCTCTCGTGTATCCAATAATAGTGTTTCATCGCTTTCTTATACGGAGAAAAAGAGAATTCGTAAGAATTTTGCTAAGCATCAGGTGGTCATGAAAGCACCGTATTTGCTTGCCATGCAAGTTGATTCTTATAAGAGTTTTTTGCAAGCAGATGCTTCGTTAGAACAACGGGTCAACATTGGGCTACAGGCGGCTTTTCAGTCGGTTTTTCCAATTTCTAGTTACTCGAATTATGCCAGATTAGAGTATGTGAGTTATACTATTGGTGAGTCATTGTTTGATGTGCGGGAATGTCGGCTAAGAGGCTTAACCTATTCTGCTCCATTGAAAGTTAAAATACGTTTAGTTATTTACGACAAGGATTCACCTACCAGTAACAAACAACTTAAGGATATTAAAGAGCAAGAAGTATATTTGGGTGAAGTTCCGTTGATGACTGATACAGGAAGTTTTGTGGTTAATGGAATTGACCGTGTAGTTGTTTCGCAATTACATCGTTCACCAGGTGTATTTTTTGAACATGATAAAGGTAAAACCCATTCTTCAGGTAAACTTTTATACGCAGCAAGGATTATCCCTTATCGTGGATCTTGGTTAGATTTTGAATTTGATCCAAAAGATTGTATGTATATGCGAATTGATCGCAGACGCAAGTTGCCAGCGACAATTATTTTAAGAGCTTTAGGGTATACGACAGAGGAAATTTTAGGGTTATTTTTTGAAACAAATACAATTCATTTAGGCGAAGATAAGGCGGTTTTGGATCTGCAGCCATCACATTTAAAAGGTGAAGTTGCTCCTGTTGATATTAAAGATAAAACAGGTAAGGTCATTGTAGAAGAAGGGCGACGTATTTCGCAATTGCATGTTCGTCATATTGATAAAGCAGGCATTAAAAATTTAGAAGTGCCTATTGAATATCTATATGACAAAGTATTAGCAAAGACCATTTTGCATCCTAAAACTAGTGAAATTATAGCATCTGCAAATGATGAATTTAACGCTGATTTGGTCAAAAAATTCCATAAGGCGAATATTGAAAATTTTGAAATTTTATATGTGAATGAATTAGATCGTGGGTTGTATATTTCCGATACTTTGAGAATCGACAATACTACCAATTCTTTGGAAGCGTTAGTGGATATTTATCGTATGATGCGACCGGGAGAGCCTCCTACTAAAGAGGGTGCTGAAAATATGTTTCATAACTTATTTTTTGCATCCGAACGTTACAGTCTTTCAGCTGTAGGTAGAATGAAATTTAATAGTCGTGTTGGAAGAAAGGATTCAACGGGACCTGAGATTTTAACAAAAGAAGATATAGTTGATGTTTTAAAAGTATTGGTTAATATTCGTGATGGTAGGGATGAAGTAGATGATATCGATCATTTGGGTAATAGAAGAGTGCGTTGCGTAGGAGAAATGCTCGAAAATCAATTCCGTATTGGTTTGGTACGTGTTGAGCGTGCAGTGCGTGAACGACTTGGTCTGGCAGATACTGAAAATTTATTGCCACAAGATTTGCTTAATGCTAAACCAGTTTCAGCGGCGATCAAGGAATTTTTTGGTTCCAGTCAGTTGTCACAATTTATGGATCAAAATAATCCCCTTTCTGAAATAACGCATAAACGTCGTATTTCTGCTTTGGGGCCTGGGGGGTTAAGTCGGGAAAGAGCCGGTTTTGAGGTTCGAGATGTGCACACAACGCACTACGGTCGTGTCTGCCCAATTGAAACACCTGAAGGGCCAAATATTGGCTTGATTAACTCGGTTGCTCTTTATGCACGTATTAATAGTTATGGTTTTTTAGAAACTCCATATCGTAAAGTTGTTGATGGATTTGCTACGGATGAAATAGATTATTTATCGGCGATAGAAGAAGGCAAATATTATATTGCACAAGCAAATACTACTTTGGATAGCAAAGGAAAATTGTTAGATGAATTAGTCCCATGTCGTCATAAAGGAGAGTTTTCTTTAAGAACGTCTGATAATGTTAATTATATGGATGTTTCGCCACAACAAACAGTTTCGGTGGCAGCTGCCTTGATCCCCTTTTTGGAACATGATGATACTAGCCGAGCCTTAATGGGTTCAAACATGCAACGGCAGGCTGTTCCCGGTATTCGTAGCGAAAAGCCTTTGGTTGGTACTGGTATCGAACACAAAGTTGCAGTTGATTCGGGTGCGGTTGTAGTCGCTAAACGTGGTGGTGTTGTCGACTCATTTGATGCATCACGTATTGTTATTCGGGTTAACGAAAATGAAATGACAGATCGACAGGATGAGTCTGGAGTTGATGTTTATAGTCTTATTAAGTATACGCGATCAAATCAAAGCACTTGTATTAACCAGAAGCCAGTGGTTAATGTTGGAGACGTTGTTGCAAAAGAGGACGTGTTAGCTGATGGTCCTTGTACTGATTTGGGTGAATTAGCTTTGGGACAGAATCTTTTGGTGGCGTTTATGCCATGGAATGGTTATAACTTTGAGGATTCTATTCTTATTTCTGAAAGGTTGGTGGAAGAAGATCGTTTTACAACGATTCATATTCAAGAGCTTACTTGTATTGCTCGTGATACTAAATTAGGAGCTGAAGAAATCACTTCTGATATTCCTAATATTGGTGAAAAGGCGCTACAAAAATTAGATGAATGTGGTATTGTACATATAGGCGCTGAGGTTGAGGCTGGAGATATTTTGGTTGGTAAAATTACGCCGAAGGGAGAAGCGCAATTATCCCCAGAAGAGAAGCTTTTACGAGCGATTTTTGGAGAAAAAGCCTCTGATGTTAAGGATAGTTCTTTACGCGTGCCTTCAGGTGCGAATGGTACGGTAATAGATGTACAAATTTTTACCCGCGACGGAGTTGGAAAGGATGAGCGTGCGAAAAAAATTGAGGAAGTGGCTTTAACAAATATTAAGAAAGATATGTTTGATGAACTGCGTATTTTGCAGGATGCGGTGTATCAGCGTGCCGCAAGATTGATGATTGGCAAACATATGGTTGGAGGTACCAAACGTTCAGGTAAGGGCATAGTTATTACTCAGGATTATTTGAATAGTGTACAGCGGGACAAATGGTTTGCGATTCATTTGGAAGATGATGCGGCTAATCAACAGCTGGAGTCTTTGGCTGCCCAGGTTAAATATTTAACAGAAGAGCACAGTAAGAAATTAGATATTAAACGCAAGAAACTTTTGCAAGGAGATGATTTAGCTCATGGGGTGTTGAAAATTGTAAAAGTCTATCTTGCTGTAAAACGTAGAGTGCAAGCTGGTGATAAAATGGCTGGTCGTCATGGTAACAAAGGTGTTATCTCAATGATTACTGCTGTTGAAGATATGCCATTTTTACCAGATGGTACGCCAGTTGATATTGTTCTTAACCCACTAGGCGTACCATCGCGTATGAATGTCGGGCAGGTTTTAGAGACCCATCTTGGTTGGGCAGCTAAAGGGTTAGGGATAAAAATAGGTGCACTACTTGATCAGCATTGCAAGACAGAAGAAATACGTGTGATGTTAGAGAAAGTTTACAATTCCGAAGAAAAACAAAAAGTTGATTTTAGTTCTTTTAAGGACAATGAAGTTAGAACCTTAGCGCATAATTTGCGTGCTGGAGTACCTGTCGCAACACCAGTGTTTGATGGTACTACTGAAGAAGAAGTGAAAAAATGGTTGGCTTTGGCTGGGTTGCCAGAAAGTGGACAAAGTTATTTAACTGATGGTAGAACAGGAAGACAATTTGATAGACCTGTAACGGTTGGTTATATGTATATGTTGAAGTTGAACCATTTAGTTGATGATAAGATGCACGCCAGATCGACAGGTTCTTATAGCTTGGTTACCCAGCAACCCTTGGGTGGTAAAGCGCAATTTGGTGGTCAGCGTTTTGGTGAAATGGAGGTTTGGGCATTGGAAGCGTATGGAGCAGCTTATACTTTACAGGAAATGCTTACGGTTAAATCTGATGATGTTAGTGGTCGTACGGCTATTTATAAAAATATTGTTGATGGTGATTACCGTATGGTGCCTGGAATGCCGGAATCGTTTAATGTATTAATCAAAGAAATACGTTCTTTGGGAATTAATATTGATCTTGAGAGCGATTAAGTATAGCTAAAGATTGAATTTTTACGATTCAAGTTTTAAGTATTTGATTTTAAAAGTAATTTCATTTACATATCTTAGAAATTTTAATTAAAAATCATGTTATAACATGGATGTTATAGAGTGATTTTTAGGAGAACGGCCTTGAAAGATTTACTAAATCTTTTAAATAAAAGACAAACAGAAGAATTTGATTCTATTTATATAGGATTAGCTTCTCCTGAAACGATTCGTTCCTGGTCATATGGTGAGGTGAAAAAGCCTGAAACCATCAATTATCGTACTTTTAAGCCAGAACGAGATGGTTTATTTTGCGCTAAAATTTTTGGACCAGTTAAGGATTATGAATGTTTATGCGGTAAGTATAAGCGTTTAAAGCATCGTGGTGTGATTTGTGAAAAGTGCGGTGTTGAAGTTACTGTTTCTAAAGTGCGTCGTGAACGCATGGGGCACATAGAATTAGCCAGCCCAGTTGCGCATATATGGTATTTGAAATCTTTGCCATCGCGCATTGGTTTGTTGCTTGATATGACTTTACGTGATATTGAGCGCGTTTTGTATTTTGAAGCTTTTGTTGTTGTGGAGCCTGGTCTCACTCCTTTGACTAAAGGTCAGTTGCTTTCCGATGAGGAATATATACAGGCAACAGAGACTTATGGTGATGATTTTGCAGCCATGATGGGCGCTGAAGCGGTTCAGCACTTGTTACAGGGAATAGATTTGAC
>Ga0154524_1034_pt1 | contig 10652 bp, 6 predicted proteins | sample RifGroE2_FD_105667 | JGI IMG/M metagenome (GOLD analysis project Ga0154524, IMG submission 105667) | Gammaproteobacteria bacterium GWE2_37_16 | reverse complement strand
AGTTTCTGGTTGAAATACCGTAAAATTATCGCTAGTTTTTGGATTCCAAAGCTGCTGTTTGCTACCATTGTGCAAAATTACTAAATTACGTTGTTTATCGATATCCGTGACCTTCCAATCAGCAGGCGTGCTGTTTTTATAAATCCGCACCACCATATCCTTTTGATATTTCGCTGCTAACGTACTTTCGGTTCTGGAAAGTGCAACTGGATTTAGAACGGTAATTGGTTGCTCAATGCGGCTCAGCTTGCCTTGATGTTTTAATTCTTCCCGTATTGCTAGGTTGGTTGATTTTAATTGCGCCTTGGAGCTTGCTAAAACTAGCGTATTAGTGCGTTCCTGATCTGATTTAGCCGCGTAAGTTCGTGCCAATAACTGCAAGCGTGCTTTATCTTCCTTTACCTGTTTTAATTCGGGAATATAATTTACTAATTTGGGTGGGGAATTAACTTTATGTTGTGCAATCCCAGCTTCTTTGAGTGTTTCGATTGGATTACCTGCCCCTACCCCTTGCTTTCCCTTGCTGTCATTAAAAAAGATCACCTTGGCATTGGATTTTTCAGTTAATTCTAGTAAGTTTTTTAAGTCTTGATTGCCCAGCATCTCTGCGCTATTTACTAAAACCACATCCTTATCTTTGCGAAATCCCATAAATGGCGTTGCTAAAGTTTCCTTATATTCATTATTAAACTTGGCAACACTTACGCCAACTTCGGGTTTACCTTGGGCAACTAACCACTGCCAAAGCGAATTTGGATGACGCTGAATGTCTTGGTTGACTTCATGCGTCATAGCAAGGTTTGGGGATAAAATGCGTACAGTTTTACCGGAAGCTTCCGCCAAACTAAATAGACTTTTAATCAATTCCTTTCCATCCATGTTGCCATGTTCTACTAAACCGCAACGATCTTTGGATTCTAAAATTTCTACAGCGGTTTTAGAAAATTGCTTAGCTTCTACCGTATCCAAAGCTTGAGTCTTAATTTTTAAAGAAGCCGCATTTTTGCCATTTTCAACTAAATGCAAAATTGCTTTTTCGGTTTCCAACAATTCTTTGGTAACAAAAGTAGACTGATTTTTATCTAAAGCGATCAAGCTTTGGTTTTGTATGGCTTTATCCAAAGCTTGCGAAATATCCGCATGGGTATTGGTGCCAATCGCAAACTCAAGAGATTTTTCGGCGAGTTTGTTGTAATCAAGTTTGAGGTTAAATTGCGATAAATGCCCAATTGCATCTTGCACAGCAACCTTAGCGTTTTGCTTGATTTCTTCTGGGGTAATAGACGATTGTCCTAAGTTCTGTCCTAAGTTTCTTTGCCTTACTTTTTCAATACATGCTTGAGAAGAAAACCCAACGCTGCTGAGCTCTTGTCGCCAAACTTTTTTAATTTCCTCTAAATTGAGGTTAGGATCTTTTTCGTCTCTCGTATCTAAGGTAATAATATCGTTGGCTTTTAAAGATTGATAGCCCAATTTATCAATTTTTACTTCAATCTCTTTGCGGCGCTTTGACATAATATCACGTGCTTCTTTAGGTACATCTTTAATTTCCCAAAGCCCGTGCTTGCCAACGTTTTCAATTTCATAACCTAAACCTTTTACAGTACTTGCTAAAAAAGATTTATATAAAACGCCATAATAAATCTGATTGTTGTAAATGCGTTCGGCAAAACCGTTTACTACATCGGATTTGGTTTTACTAGAAGCCAAAGCACGCCACTTTCCATCTTCCCTTTCGGTAGCATTCATCACTAAACAATGGGTATGTAATTGTAAATCTTGTTTACGTGAAGTGGTATGTCCTATCAGCGCTACAGCAAGATTTTCGGTATTTTCAAAACTTATAATCTCATTTTGTGAGATTTTAGCTTGAGCACAGTCTTTTTCGATAAACTTTAAAGTATCTTTGACTGCCTTGACATGCGCTTCATACAAACGATCATCGCCGCCATCCAAAGCTAAAATAGAAATCGATTTTGGTGCAGAAAAACAAAGATCAAAGCCAGCGCGATGATTAATCGTACCATCTTTTTGCAAACCAATAACGTTGCCGTTTGGCAACTTACCTTCCAGTAAGTTTTGTAAAGAATCTTGCTCAATTTTACCGTTTAAGTTTAAGCGTTTCGCTCCTTCACCCCACCACTGTGAGGCTTCTTTGGCATCTTTTTCAGAAAGATAATAGTTATCTTCTTTGCCAAAATATTTTGCGGCTCCTTCTGCGCTACGAATGGGACTCACAGTAAACATCTGTTAACCTCAAAAAGCTGCAGTTTTAGTATTTTAATACTAAAAAAATTTTACATATCTAACGTTTTATCGCTGTTTTTGGGTATTACTGGCAAGGGTGGCATTAAGCTATTATCGCTTTGTGTTTTTTGCTGTGTTTCCTGTTGCGTTTCTTGCGGCTTAACTTTCTGTACCTTAGCTTTTAATGCCTTCCCTTCCGCCTGCTGCACCCCTTCTTCAATTTCTGGATTTAGTTTTAAATTACGTTTTAAAAAGCCCACTTCTTTTCTTTTGCGCATTTCAAGTTGTAATTCCAAAAGCGTAACTGGATATTGAGCTGGTAACCTTAGATAACATTGCATATCCGGCAATTCCATAATTTGCGGATAGACCACGATGGGTTTCGTCATTTGCTGGGCACCAATCGAAACGCCATCACGAATGGTATTGGCGCCATAGGAATAGTTTTCGCGCATATCTTCAACTTCCTGCTCCCCTAGTTCTTGGGAAACTAGTTTGGCTAAATCGGCACTGGGGCTTCTGAAAAAAAACCGAGTATTTAAAAGATCAAAGATTTCGCGCGCAGCATTTCTGCCATAGACTTTTTCTAATTGCGCATAGCTTTGCATGCCTAACACAAAGCAACCACCGAATTTACGCGCTTCAGCAATAGTTTCTGAAAGTTGAGGTAATTTATGTAAGCTTGGCAATTCATCACATATAAACCAAATCCTTCGCTCGCGATTTTCCGGCAGACTCAGCATAGTGATCGATGCCATGGCAAACCACATGGAGAGTAATGGTCTTAAGGAAGCGTGCTGTTCCGTATTGGAAGACAAAAACAACCAGCCTTTATCCTCTTCGTTATGAATCCAGTCACGGATGGAGAATTTAGGTTTTTCACTTTGCTCTAAGCCTTCTAAAAACCGTAAAGACTTTAAATACGTGGTAATCACTGAACGAATCGAAATAGCAGTTTTTTCGATTTTATCGCTGGCTAAGGTTGCTGCTTCCGTGCCAGCGAGGTATTTTTCTAATTCTTTTAACTCTGAAGTTAAAATCAGTTTTAACAATTTATCCAAACTGCGATCTTTATCATCCTGCATAGTAAAAGCTGCACTGCCGAAAATGGTCCGCGCAGCATTGACCCAAAACGGATCAGTTTCGCCGTGCATCGGAATCAGACTTTCTGCCATGTTTTCAAAATCTGGTGCTTCTAAAGCTTCCTGCCATAAATCCCAATTTTCACATCTTACATCAAAAGGATTGAGGATTTTGTCGATACCCGCTTGATAAAAGCAAGTGGTGTAAGTGCAGCCTTTGTCATAGAGTATGACTTTATCTCCGCGTTTACGTAAAGCATCTAAAAACTTCATGATGAGCTGGGTTTTACCGCTACCTGTTGTGCCATGCGATAAAATATGTTGCGTTTCCGTGCCGCGAATCAGCGGCATATTATCGATGAAAATATCTGAAGCTAAACCATCCTTTTTAATCATTCTAGCCACGTTCTCAGCGCTATCCAAAATAGAACCTCGCACATAGTGATTGGCGGTTTGTTTTTCACCCTGCCCCGTTAGCCATTTCACAAACCAGGCAGTAATAAAAAAACTTAAAAAAGCTGCGATAACTCCAGCAGCTATCAAATAATTGATAATCGCATAAGCATTTTCTACTAAACGCCATTCCCCTAAAAAAGTCTTCGGAGTTTCTAAATAGATTTCGCCATGATAAAGCACGGCAAAGGGTTTGGTGGCATGTCCAAGTAATTCCCAAACTGGGCTAATTTGCGAATAACACCAATAATAGGCGGATAGGAAAATCTCATGCGGCGTGATAGCCCAAGCAATAGCAATAGTTAGTATTATCAAGGAAAGTAAATAAACTTTTACTACTATCTTATTGATCTGAAACAGCATTCTTAAATTGTGGAAAGTGATCTGTCCACCACGAGTAAACTGTTTAGTTTTGTTATTTTGTTGCATGAATTATTTTTTCATTTTTGTTTTAGCTCCATCATTAGTTAATAAAATTAGGCTACGGAATTCTGCTCCAACATTTGTACCACAAACCTCGATTGCAAATTACGCCCCGATTTTCGGAGCGTAATTTTGCAGGGTAATTTTGTTAGTAAACTAAAAGATTCCAGCAATTGATCCAGCCAAACCTGATTCCAGCATTGGTAAAGCGTCATTAAAATCCAGATTTACCTTTTCTGCACTTGAAAGAATACGAGTTTGATAACGCATCCAACCGGCTTGAGAAGAAGAAGTTTGTCTGCTGACCGAGCTTGTTCCCTGTTGTAAAGTAGATTCATCGGTTTGTTGGATCTTGGCACCCTTCCCTGCTCTTTCGGAAATCTGCAAATCCGTCATCGCCGTATAAGTTACGTCTTTAATTGCCGCGTTCGCCACTGTATCTATTACCCCTCCTAGCAAACCGCCAGCAAGTATGGAACTACCCCTGCCATTACCCAATAATGCTCCAGCTGTACCACCAGAAAGTACAGCGCTGAGACTACTGCCATAACCACCGGCAAAAGCTCTTTCAGCCGCGGATGGGTCGGTTTTTCCTACCTGCAATATGTTTGCTTGCAGTAAATAGTGGGCATTGTTTAGACTATTAACAATTTGGTAGCCTTTGTTTTCCAAATCTCTTTTCAGTTCTTCGTTAATGGCAAAGTTTTGTTTATCAGAAGTGTTTTTTACCTGCACATAAACGGTCTTTTTGGAATCTTCAACTGGATTCAAAAAAACGGTATTACTCATCTTGGTTTGGACATCTAGATTACGCTTGCTAATTGCCATCTGGGTTGCAGCACAACCAGAAAGCAATATTGCGCTTAAAAGAAGAACGGACAGTTGTTTGAGAGACATAATTTCCTCGCATAAGTTTAGCTCCATCGGTTAGGGTTAAACTGCGACGTAATGCTCCAACATTTCCGCATTATTTTACATCTTAGAATCAATAAGAAAATTAAGATGAAATTTTTTAAAAAAAAGTAAAAAATTATTTGTTATTAGAACGATAGCCAGTATAGCTTGGACTAGTATAATTAGATCCAATAGGATTACCAGCTACATCTCTACCAGAAGATCTTAATGGTAATCCAGAGGCTGGATTAATCCCACGATAACCACCAGCATTGCGATGAGAACAAGTACTTTCCTGAAAACCGGTTTTATGTTTGCCTGTACAGTAATCTGGTGATTTAATTTTCTTATGCTTACATGTATAAAATTTTTCTTCTGCCTCCTCATTCTCATACTTCACTTGTAGCTTTTTGGCAAATTTATAAAAACCAAACATGAATCCAGCACAAATACCTAAAAACATGATAAAACCTTCAATAGCATTCCAGTCTTCCTCACTTAATTTCGTGTTCGTTATTTCTTGTTTAGAAGATGGTTGCTCAATTTTTTGATAGGTTGTTGAATCATTACGCGTCAAATAATCAGCAGGAAGATTGATAAGTGCACTATCATCTGATTTAGCAAAACAACAAGTAGTTATCATTATTAAAAAAATAAATAAATAATGCTTCATACAGTATCTCTAATATAATTATTTTTCTTTTTTCTCAACAAATTTAGGCTTAATACTACGATCTTCCCAAAATTTAAAATCGCCAAATGAAGACAGATCGGCTTTTTTGTTTCCTTCTTTGATATCATCATTAATTCCAATTTTAGCTTGGTTAAATGCATCTTCATTTTTTGAAAAACTATTTTGTAGTTCTTTTTTTCCATCTTGCCGCCCTGAATTTACTTCTTGTTTAGTATTTTCTATGACATGATTATTGAAATCAGTGCCCTCTTTATGTCCTTGCTGCTTAATATCATCTGCGACTTTATTATAAGCTTCATTATACTCTTTTTGTAGTAGTTTTCCATTATCTTTTGTCGCAGCGGCTGCGCTTTCTCTTTGGTATATTTCTGATGGTTGAATACGATTCGCCTGTTGTTGGTACATAGCATCAATTTTACCTCTCATCTCAGGAGAATTTATATATTGTTCAGCTAATTGTTCTCTTTGTGACGCAATTTGAGGATCATTCGTGTTACTTAAAATAGCAGTAGAGTTTCCTGGTATTGTTTTTTGCACATATTCAGCAAATCCTTGGTTTGAATCCTCATCAATTTGTGCCGAACGTTGGGATGTGAAATTAGCTAAATCACTCAATCTTTCCGATTTATTTAAGTTAGCAGAAAATCCTTCTGCATGATTTTTAGTTTCTCTTAAATCAGCAGCCAATTGGGTTAATTCTGAATTATTAAGTGAATGCCCTATATCCGCATGTTTACTGCTACTATAATTTTGGATTGCGCTCCAATCATTACTGAAATTTTTCAGATCTTCATTGGAAACATTGATATTTATACCTGTATCACGAGCCACTGATTCTTCATTACTTCTGCTATGTTCAGTTCCAACCCCAACATTTAAGCTTCCTCCAGCTCCAAAAATGCCTTTGCCTCCTGTTGGTGTGTGTAAACTGGCTTCTCCACTTAAGCCTAAATTTTCAGATATAGAGGTTAAACCTTTAAAAGCCTCATTATAAGTAATACCGTTATGTCTTGCTACATTTTCTACTGTACCATGCATTCTAGAGGCATGCTGCTCTACAGAATTTGTATTACCTGTTGCATAATTTTCACCATACCCCTGCTGAGAACTAGAAGAGGAAGCAAACTGCTCTAAATGCGAAGCTGCATTTGCGACTGAATGATCATACGAAACATGTTCTTGTCTAGCTGCAGCTTCGGAAGATTCAGCTTGCTTGGAATAAGAGGCGCTCATCATCTCCCCTGCTTTAACACTCGTTGCTAAATGGGAAATCGCCGGGGAAACGTTCCAAACATCAGCTCCACTTGCTGTATGGGTTACAGAACCACCGTTGGGTAATTGTTCAGTAGCCATACCATGCATAAAGGTGGAGTTGGTATCAAATTTATTGGCATTAACATTATTGTAACTTGCATTACCTAGGGAAAGATTACCGGTTGCAACTTCAGACGCTGCCGCTCCTGCAGTTGAATGAATCATACCGCCTATGTATTGCGCAGCGCTGCTAAATGCTGAATCCATCCCCTTTACTATGCCAATGGCAATAAATGGTACACAAGTCATTAAGTAACCCGCCATATTGGCAACATCGGAATGCTCAAGAGCAAGCTGATTGCTGTTACTTAAGGTAAAGCCTGTTCCTGCTAACCCTTGGGTTTTATCATGAATATAAAATGTTACCGCCAAGTTCAAAAATGAAAACAACATCGGCCATGATTCAATCCAAAGTAGGGAGTAAAAATAACTTTTAAATACTTTATAGCCAAAACCCGGCTGAACGGTAATCAGCATTACAATTGGGAAAAGACATAGCAATAAAAGCAAAAGATCGGTTTGCATAATTGGCAATACGTAAGTTATGGTTTTTCTGGATGTTGCCCAAGTCATGCGCATCTTTTGCATGGTCTCACTTTCGCTTAAATTCAACATGGCAGCTGTGGCACCAGATTCTGACGTGTAATCTAAAACCCCATCACGAATCCCATTGATCATGACATTTTGCAACATCATTTGGGATGCGGTTTGCGAAAGATCTATATAATATTTACCAGCCGATTCAAGCACTGTCTGTAATTCATTAGCAGCCTGAGTTTGATCTTTATGACCAAAAAGACGAATCCCAAAAAAAGTCCAAGCGTTTTTCTTTATGTCGTTATCGATTTCAGTCTTTAACGTGGTAATTGCCTCTTTACAAGTTTTAAAACTGCCATCTCTAAAAATCATACCGCGTATAGGGCTAGGATTGGCGCTGACTAATGACCATAAGTCTGTGCTATCAACAAGATTCTTCATGGAGTATTTTTTATTAATTAACATATCGCCAACTACGCAATTTTTTACATATTGACTAAAATCAGCTCTTACCTCCGGATCAATAATATGAAATCCTGTCGATAAACTAAAAACTCTTGAGCCAAATAACATACCCGTTTTGCTATAAGTGGCGTCGTCAGGCATATGAAAAGCCTCCTCAACTGCCTTTTCTAATCCATAAGCTACCGAGGTAATAAAACTTGCCGGAAAAGCCAACCCATAAGCAACGTTATCTACTGTATAAACCGCTCCTGGATTACTGCTATCAAATATTTCAACACTGGTTTTTGGTCCTAAAAAAATCACTGTAACCACAAAATATAAACTAAACCATTTGGCAAAAACTGTCACGTCACGGGTTTTAATGTAACTAACCGCAATTCCTAAAACAGCAAATAAAACCGAAAGCCGAAAAGCGGTTTTAAAGGTGGATTCTCCTATCAACGTAACAAGAGCATTAAAAGCTTCCCGAAATAAATCTCCATTTGCAACAACGTGAATTTCCATCATGATCCATCTCCTTTGAAGTTTAGATTTTCCTTCATTTGATCAGACATTTTGGCTGTGGCTTCTTGTTCCAAAGTGCGTGCATTTTGCACCAAAGACATTACATCCTGAATGTCCTGATGCGATGAGGTTTTAATATTCTCCACATCAGCTAAGGCTTTTTGAATTTGATCTTTAAGCTGTTGCTGCACCTCCGGAGTATAATCAGATGCTCCTGTAACACTTTGCCCAACAATTTGTAAAATCTCAAACATGTATTGCTTCAACAGATCTTTAGCAACAACATCAGAATAATTAGCCAAATCCAGAGCCTGCGCTCCTGCTCCCAGAGAAAGACTTACGGTGATCATTTTTAAAACTGGAATAGTGATAGAATTTAAAAATCCTTTTTGGATATTGGTAATTGGCGCATCATTTTGTACATTGTCCACTAATTCATTAATGATTTTTACTACACGTTGGTTTAAACCATCTTCTTTTCTAATCGTTATCTCACTTAAATGTGGCTTTAAGCATTTTTCCACCTCATCACAAACGTAGATTTGTGCCGATCCACCTGTAAGTATCGCCTTAATAACATCACGGTTATTGGTGAGCGGATAATAAACTGTGGAACTGCCCTTATCATCAAAGGTAACTGTTCCGGATAAAGACATAAAAAATTCAGCAAGCTCATGATCTCCGGTTAAAAATCCATTTTTCAAAATCGCATCCCAAACCAGGTTTTTATTTACCGTGACTTTATCTTTATAATTTGGATCTTTAGACGCTTCGTTGATTTTGTCCGGAAAAGCTGTACCACTACTACACTCCTGTCTTGCTGCTGCCCAATCCGAAAACTCATTATGTTGACTCCCAACGTCCTGACAGATTTGCTGTTGACTGGCGCGGTTTTTCGGCCAAAGTCCCCCAACTAAATCTTCAGCCATTTCACATGAATTAACATTAGCATCATTGATTTTTTGAGCAATTTGTTGCAAATATTGCATCGCATGAGCAATTTCCGGCACCTCCGTTTCTAAAGCTAAATTTAAAGCATAACCTGCAGCGTTACTCATAATCTTTTGAAAAAATGCAACTAATTGCTTAGCATCAATAAAAGAAAACCCACCCATGAAAAGATCAATACCACCACAACCAGAACGAAAACTCGGCGCATCGATATGCATAATCTGTAAATTCTTTACCTGGTTACGCAAATATAGCGAACCACCAGAGTAATAACCTCCAGCTTGTCCCTGATAGGCGCTACCAGAAGTGATATTGCCATCAAAGCCTAAAGAACCGAAAAATGTGCCCAAATCGCCACTAACGCTTGCAAAAACGTTTAGTGAAAGAAAACAAAGTAAAATTGCTATTAACTTACGCATGCTCCCCTCTTTCTACTTGTAACATTTTCGGCGTAAGTTGATTCATACGGATCACAAGATCAATATATGACATCTCACCTGAAGCAACAGGATAAACACGCAAGCTTTTGATATTCATAATAAATAAAGTCGGCACTGCTATGTTGGCGTCTTTACCAAAATATTGCTCAACTACATCTTTGGTGATATTGATACTATCCGGAAAAGAAGGCAGCACTCCTCCATCCAAAGTAAAAGCCCTTACTGGAATATTGGTATTTATAGAAAACTGCTTTAAAGTCGGATCAAACTTGCGACAATGTGGACAGCTTGTGCGATAAAATAAAACAAATGCATAATCATTTTTTAAGCTATTTTTTAAACCAGAAATATCCTGATTAATCGAATCGTCTTGTATTTGTTCCGTTTCTGGAGCTTTAGCAACCACCACTTGAGTGCGATCCTGCAAAATATTGTTGACTGCATCTAATGCGTTGTTAGCAAAAACACTGACGCTAAAACACATTAAAAACAAAGCGTAACCCATTGATTTTGAAAATTTTTTTATTAGCATTTTCTTGTTCTTTTTTTATTCATTCCTTAAAATCTGTTGCTACTTGTAAAAACCTATGCCGCAACTCATCAAGAGAAATAAACCCATAATTTAACGGTTGCACCGCCCTGCTCTTC
>Ga0154524_1095_pt1 | contig 12253 bp, 8 predicted proteins | sample RifGroE2_FD_105667 | JGI IMG/M metagenome (GOLD analysis project Ga0154524, IMG submission 105667) | Gammaproteobacteria bacterium GWE2_37_16 | reverse complement strand
AAAAGCATTATTAAAGCGATAGAAGAAGATAACTACGATGATATAGTTGCTAAAACTTATGCGCGTGGTTATTTGCGTGCTTATGCGCAAATGCTTAATCTTTCAGAGAAGGAAATTTTAGCTGGTTTTGACCAATTGAAAAAAGACTTTGTTCCCTATGATACGCCAGTTAAACCGGAGCGTTATGAAAATGCTGGTATCTCTTCTTCCTATGGACATAAAAAAACGCGCTGGTTAAGTTATGGTGTGATTTTTGTATTAATTTTATTGGTTTTTGTCTGGTCTTTTAATAGGCACAGTGGTACGGAAGTGAAAACCATATCGCCGCAGACAAATACCAGTTTGACTCCTTCCGAAGCAGTTACTACCGACACAACGAAACTTGGTAATGTCATAGCTTTGCCGACAACAGATCAAGTTATTGATAGTGCGCAACAGATTAGTGATCAGGCGAAAATTAAGGATAATAGTAGTTTGCCGCCAGCTGTTGATGTTGGACAAAGTCAGGAAGCTAGTGGTGTGCAAGATCAATCTACGAACGATAAGTCTAAAAGTTCTAAAGAGGATGTGAAAAAGAATCATTCAGCCAAAAAACAACACGTTTCTGAAGATGATTTGTCTGCTTCTAGTGATGATGAGTAATTTAGTGAAGTTAAAGACTTTCTGGTTGTAAGCATGTGGCCACAAGCTTGTAACCGCAAGCTCGTAGCCGCAAGTTCGTAGCCGCAAGCTTCAGCTTGCGTAATAGGATCATCACCACACATATTATTTAACATGAATTTTAACGCAGTCTAAAGCCTGCGGCTACTTAGCGAATAATTACGGTTTTATTTATGAAAAAAAACCTCCAAGCGATTCGTGGCATGAACGATATTTTGCCTAATGAAATATCTGTTTGGCAGCACGTGGAAAATATCTTGCGCGAAGTGTTGTTGAATTACGGTTATCAAGAAATTCGTACGCCTATAGTGGAATCGACGGAACTTTTTGTGCGCACGATCGGTGAAGTTACCGATATTGTAGAAAAAGAAATGTACACTTTTTTGGATCGTAATGGTGAAAGTCTTACTTTGCGTCCGGAAGGTACGGCAAGTTGTGTGCGTGCAGGGATTGAACATGGACTGCTGCATAATCAGATCCAGCGTTTTTGGTATCAGGGTGCGATGTTTCGTCATGAACGACCGCAAAAAGGGCGTTATCGCCAGTTTCATCAGTGTGGAATCGAGGTATTTGGGCTAAAAGGTCCGGATATCGATATCGAAATATTATTGCTCGCCGCGCGGTTATGGCGCAGGCTTGGTATTTCCAATAAAGTCACCCTACAAATCAATACCTTGGGAAATAGTGCTTGTCGCGCTCGTTATCGTGAGGCTTTGGTTACTTATTTTGAGGAAAATCTTAATTTGCTTGATGTTGATTCTGAACGCAGGCTGCACACCAATCCACTACGTATTTTGGATAGTAAAAATCCGGCAATGCAGGATTTGATCGCGTGTGCGCCGAAATTATTGGATTTCTTGGATGAGGAGTCGCAGGCGCATTTTTCTGGTTTGCGGTATTTGTTGGATGTGGCTCAAGTTGCTTATACTATCAATCCGCGTTTGGTGCGTGGTTTGGATTATTATGGTTTGACGGTTTTTGAATGGGTGACAACTGAACTTGGTTCGCAGGGTGCTATTTGTGCAGGTGGGCATTATGATGGATTGGTAGAGGAATTGGGCGGTCAGGCGACGCCGGCAATCGGTTTTGCGATTGGTTTGGAAAGATTGGTTGCTTTAGTATCTCAAGTTTCTGAGTTTGAAAATAATCCTGATGCGTATTTGGTTATGTTAGGGGATGAGGCTTTAGCGGCTGGATTGGTTTTGGCGGAAAATTTACGCAATGCGCAGCCGCAATTGAAATTAATTATGAATTGTAATGGTGGTAATTTTGGTCAACAATTAAAACGTGCCGATAAGATTGGTGCGCGTTTAGCGTTGATTATCGGCGAAGATGAAGTGAAAACGAAAACAGTAACAGTGAAATATTTACGGGAAGATAGGCAACAGGAGAATATGAGTTGGGAAAAGGTGGTAAATGAAAGAATTAAGGAATTATATTTACTGTAATTATCCAGTATAACTACTCGAAAAAGATGTATAAAAACCAAAGACACAGGAATTGTATACATGGGGAGTTATATTTAAGTTGTTTTAATAGCCCCATAATGTGTTTGTTATTTTATGTGCATTTTTGTATATAAATCTCGTAAAGTTTGGTTTTATTATATGAATGATTAGATACTATTAACAATAATTAATAAAAAAGGTAACAAAACTATGAGATTATGGGACTCAATAAAAAAAGTTGTAAGCATCATTAAAAATGCTGGTTTAGCTGTAGTCTTTCCAACTATTGCTATTAATAAGGAGTTTGGACCAGTAGCGGCGACAAGAGCAACAGCGGTAGCGGCTGGTGTTTTAGCTGTGGGAGAGATTTTTGAAGCGGTAAGTATAGATGCCCCAGCGATTGTAAAAGCAGTGCAAGATAAAAAATTTTGCAGTCGGGCTGGTCTTACTCCGACTGCTGGTGCGGTAAGCAAATTATCGGTAGCTACAGGATGTGCGATATTGGTTTTAGAGGTAGCAGGACTTGCTACAGTTGGATTTTGGGTGGCTCCGGCATGTTTTGCCGGTGCTTATGGGCTGAATGCTTTGAAGGCATTGGTTACTACTGAAACTAAACTAAGTGAAAAGGGTATCGCACTGCGTGATATTGCCATAGAAGTGTTGGGTCCTGTTGGCTTGCTTACCGCTAATACTGGAGTTGCAGCATTAGGGTGTGCAATAGCTACTGTTCCTGCAGCACAAAGGCTATATGGTAATTTTGTCGGATTGTTTCATCATTCTGACAGGGTTGGTTATGTGCCAATCGAGAATAGGATGTCTACTAATCAAAGCGACGACTATAATGATTTATTTAAATTGACGAATGATATGTTGGAACAAGCGCAGTCACGATAGCCTAATTCGTAGTGTGAAAGCAACTTTTTCTACTTTTTACTAGCACTTACACATAAACTTGACGCCAGGCATTCTTGCCTGGCGTTTTTTGTCTATACAATGGAATTTATAATTAGCAATTTAGCATGGTACTGGTAAGGTATTATGTTTTATGGCATCATATTTGCATCTGAATTTTTACAAATTTTCAAGTCTTAAAACTGGGAAAATATATGACTGAACATTTATCCGATCAAGAACAGATTCAAATGTTGAAAAACTGGTGGAAGCAATATGGCATGACGCTGGTTATTGGTTTGTGTGTATTTTTATCTGCCAGTTATGGCTGGCGTTATTGGCAACAGTACAAAACGCACCAAACAGAACTGGCGTCCATGATCTATAGCGAAGTAATTAATTTAAATGATATGAATAAAGCCGATGAGGTGAAAGTTCTTACGGAAAATTTACTAAAAGATTATCCGAGAACTGTTTATGCCAGTTTGGCGGCGTTGATAGTAGCTAAAGATGCGGTGGAGTCTGATAAATTAGCTGATGCTGAACAGAAATTGCAATGGGTTGTTGACAAGGGCAAACAAAAAGCATTGCAACAGCTTGCACGAATCAGGTTGGCGCGAGTATTATTAGCAGATAAAAAACCAACCGAGGCATTGGCGGTATTGGCCAAACTGGATGTTACTACAGCGTTAACAGCAGAAGCGGCTGAGGTGAAGGGCGATGTTTTAGTTGTTCTTGGTAAGAAGGCTGAAGCATTACAGTCTTATCAAATTGCGCTGACGATTAATAAAGTCAAAGCAGTTGAATCGCCGTTATTGCAGATGAAAATTCAGGAAGTGCAATAGGGAGAATGAAGAAATGAAAGAATGACAAAATCGGCATGAAGCCAGATTTTGAACGGCTGAAAGCCGACCCCGTAGGGGCGAGAAACAGGATGTTTCGAGTAACGAATGAAGGAAGGAATTTCGGTATCGGTTTGCGATGATTTTTAGTTTTTTTGTAATATCTCAAAAAGTTTTGGTGTTGTAATTATGCTTACGTAGCCGCAGGCTTTAGCCTGCGCTAAAATACGTGTTAAATCATATATGTATGCAATAATGAAAACGCAAGCTAAAGCTTGCGGCTACGTTATTCTTGTAATTTCCCCAAGGTTTTTGAGAAGTTACCGTTTTTTTAATAATATATTGATTTATAGAGTAATTATATTTACATCTCTATGTTAAGCATCGCGCAGCGATTCGTTATTTTAACATTTAAAATTTAAAATTTCTTTAGGGGTAACTATGCGTATTTTAAAATTTTTCTTTCCTGTCTTAGGTGCGGTTTTATTAGCATCTTGCTCAGCCGTGCATAAATGGCAACAAAACTCTAATTCTGCAGATGACTATCGCGATGTGGCGCCTTTACGAGTGCCGGTAGATATGTCTTACCTAAAAACAGAAAATTACTATCCTATTCCAAGTTTAGATCAAACCGTAAGTCGCAGATCGGCTCCAATTGATCAGGAAAAGCTTATGTTGCCACCAGGAAGTATGGCTGCGAAACTCGATGTTTCCAAAACACGTGCAAAATAAAATTAGGGGCGGGTGTTGACATTTAGTATTTGTATCCGCAGATTGAAGCTTGCGGCTACACGTAAATTTATTGTTTATAAATTGATTGCGGTGTAATTGTCAGCAGACCCTAGTCAACTGGTTGTTTGTCTGCAAGTGAGACAGCATTACATTTTTTACTTTTCATTCTTTTTCTTTAATAAAAGAGCAAAGGATTGTGATTTTTTTTATTTTTATCCTTGAAAATTCAAGATTAATCTCCATTTATATCTTTAGAGTAAAAAAAGATAAATAATTTTTACAATGTATGTAACTTCTCAAAAACTATGGGTAAATTACAAGAATAACGTAGTCGCAAGCTTTAGCTTGCGTCTTCATTATTGCCTACATATATGATTTAACACGTATTTTAGCGCAGGCTAAAGCCTGCGGCTACGTAAGCATAATTACAACACCAGAACTTTTTGAGATATTACCAATTTATTTTTTAACACATTGATATTATATAATCATTTAATTTACATAGATTTAAAATTTCTTATAGAGGAGTAAACACATGGCAAATAGAATCATCGGTATCGATCTTGGAACAACTAATTCTTGCGTCGCGGTTTTAGAAAGCGGCGGTAAGGTTCGTGTTATTGAAAACAGCGAAGGTGATCGCACGACACCGTCAATTGTTGCTTACACTAAAGACGGAGAAATTCTGGTTGGTCAATCTGCAAAACGTCAAGCAGTTACCAATCCAAAAAATACTTTAGCTGCGATCAAACGTTTGATTGGGCGTAAATATGAAGAAAAAATGGTACAACATTCGATGTCGATGGTGCCATATCACATTGTTAAAGCTGATAATGGCGATGCCTGGGTGGAAGTGCAAGGTGATAAAAAACTTGCGCCACCGCAAATTTCTGCTGAAGTTTTGATCAAAATGAAAAAAACTGCGGAAGCCTATCTTGGTGAACCAGTTACTGAAGCAGTTATTACAGTTCCTGCTTATTTTAACGATTCACAACGTCAAGCAACTAAAGATGCGGGACGCATTGCAGGGCTTGAAGTTAAACGTATTATCAACGAACCAACTGCCGCCGCGCTTGCTTATGGTATGGATAAAAAGCATGGTGATATGAAAGTTGCCGTTTACGATTTAGGTGGTGGTACGTTTGACGTTTCCATTATTGAAATTGCCGAAGTGGAAGGCGAACATCAGTTTGAAGTTTTATCTACTAATGGTGATACTTTCTTAGGCGGTGAAGATTTCGATGCACGTATTATCGATTTCTTGGTTACTGAATTCAAAAAAGAGCAGGGTGTTGATTTACGTCAGGATCCTTTGGCTTTGCAACGTCTGAAAGAATCGGCGGAAAAAGCTAAAATTGAACTTTCCTCGTCTCAACAAACTGATGTTAATTTGCCATATATTACGGCAGATGCCAGCGGTCCAAAACATTTAAATATTCGTATTACTCGCGCCAAACTTGAGTCTTTGGTTGAAGATTTGATTGCCAAAACGCTTGAGCCTTGCAAGGTTGCGCTAAAAGATGCCGGTTTAAAAGCTTCTGATATTAATGAAGTTATTTTGGTCGGTGGTCAAACGCGTATGCCGAAAGTGCAAGAAGCGGTTAAAGAATTGTTTGGTAAAGATGCTCGTCACGATGTTAATCCTGACGAAGCAGTAGCAATCGGTGCAGCCATTCAGGCTGGTGTTTTGTCTGGTAGCGTTACCGATGTTTTATTACTTGATGTTACGCCACTGTCTTTGGGGCTTGAAACTTTGGGCGGTGTTATGACCAAGTTGATTGAGAAAAACACTACTATTCCAACTCGTGCTGCACAAGTGTTTTCAACGGCAGCTGATCACCAAACAGCAGTTACTATCCATGTTTTACAAGGCGAGCGCGAAATGGCGTCGGCAAATAAATCACTTGGTCGTTTTGACTTAGCAGATATTCCGCCAGCACCACGTGGGATGCCGCAGATTGAAGTATCGTTTGATATTGATGCCAACGGTATTTTGAATGTTTCGGCAAAAGATAAAGCAACTGGTAAAGCGCAGTCGATTGTGATTAAAGCTTCCGGTGGTTTAAATGAGGCGGAAATCAAAAAAATGGTTCAAGATGCTGAAGAAAACAAAGAAACCGATCGTAAATTTCACGAATTAGCTGAAGCGCGTAATAAAGCTGATAACTTATTGCATGCTGCCAGTAAATCTTTAACGGATTTGGGGGCTGAGGTTAGTGCAGAAGAAAAAACTAAGATTGAAGCGACAAGTGAAGAGTTGAAAGCGATTTTGAAAACGGGTACTAAAGAAGAAATCGAAGAAAAGACTAAAGCTTTAGAAGAAGTTGCAGGTAAACTTGCCGAACGTGTTTATGCGAAAAATGCAGCGGCACAGCAGGCAGCAGGCGCAACAGAAGGCGCTGAAGCGGGACATACCTGTGAAAACCCGGAAAACTGTGCCGAATGTGGTGGTGAAGACGCCAAAGGCAAGGTTGTTGATGCGGAATTTGAAGAAGTTAAAGACGATAAAAAATAAAACAAGCGGTAACTTGTAGCCGCAGGCTTTAGCCTGCGTTCAACCTTGCAGTGGATGCTGTGCGATGTTTTTTATACGCAAGCTAAAGCTTGCGGCTACGGGCTTGTGTTTACAAAGATTTTTATGTTTTTTATTCATAATGCTTTGAATTATATATTAATTTAATTTACATATCTGGATTTATGGCTGCCAAAAAAGATTTTTACGAGATTTTAGGTGTTGCAAAAACTGCCTCTACCGAAGATATAAAAAAGGCATATCGTCGTTTGGCGATGAAGTATCATCCTGATCGTAATCCGAATGATAAAACCGCTGAGGCTAAATTTAAAGATGCTAAAGAAGCTTATGAAATCTTGTCTGACGAACAAAAACGCGCTGCTTACGACCAAATGGGACATGCTGCTTTTGAGCAAGGTGGATTTGGTGGTGCAGGTGGTGCGCAGGGTTTTGGTGGGTTTAGTGATTTAGGTGATATTTTCGCCCAAATGTTTCGTGGCGCGCAAGGCGGCGGTGGTGGACATGCTGGTCCGCAGCGTGGCTCTGATTTAGGTTATAACATTGAACTTAGCCTTGAAGAAGCGGTTTTTGGCATTGAAAAGAAAATCAAGGTGCCGACTTTGGTTGCTTGTAGCGAATGTGATGGCAGCGGAGCTAAAAAAGGCACTAAAGCTGCAACCTGCACATCTTGCGGTGGTAGTGGTACGGTGCACATTCAGCAAGGATGGCTTTCTTTGCAACAGACTTGTCCAAAGTGTCAAGGGCGCGGAAAGGTTATTACTGATCCATGTCAGAAATGTCGTGGACAGGGGCGTTTTCATGAACAAAAAACTTTATCAGTGAAAATCCCGGCAGGAGTTGATACTGGGGATAGAATCCGTTTGGCTGGCGAAGGTGAGGCTGGTGTGTTTGGTGGTCCTGCTGGTGATTTATATGTACAGATTACTTTGCGACCACACGCGATATTCAAACGCCAGGATGGAGATTTATATTGTGAAGTGCCGATTAGCTTTGTTGCTGCGGCTTTGGGTGATGAACTGGAAGTTCCGACTTTGGATGGTCGCGTTAAATTAAAAATTCCTGCCGAAACACAAAGCGGTAAAGTATTTCGTTTGCGTGGCAAGGGTGTTAAATCAGTGCATGGTCGTGGAACCGGCGATTTATTTTGTACTGTTACTATTGAAACACCCGTTAACCTCAATGCAGACCAAAAAAAGTTGCTGCAAGAGTTTGCTGATTCTTTGGCGAAAGATAATAAAAAACATAGCCCAAGAGCGAAAAATTGGTTTGATGGTGTAAAGAAGTTTTTTGATGGATTATAATTTCACGGGAAGTGAAATTATAAAAGCCGCGGGAGTCGGCAATATTAATGAAAGAATTAAGGAATTAAAAAATGAACGAATGATGGTATCGCTACGCGATGCTATTCAGATATGTGGATGTAATTGCTATATAAATCAATAAGATAAAAAAAACCTGATAGGACGATAGCTATTGAAAAATCCCCTAACATCCATCCTGGAAAACAGCAAAAAAACTCTCCGTTTAGCCACACCTTACGTTAGCGCCCGCGTTTTAAATGCTGCAAATTGGTTTGTCAGTATGGCTATTATTGCTCATCTTGGTAAGGAAGCAGTTGCTGCCGGTGTTTTGATGTATAGCACGGTTGTTACTTTGCAGGTTGTGGTTTGGTCGATGTTGTATTCAGTTTCGGTGGTGGTTGGTCGCGCTTATGGGGCGGGGGAGGTATCAGGGATTGGGCGGGTTGTGCAGGCTGGATGTGTGTTGGCGCTATTAATTGGTTTGCCGACCAGTATTTTATTGTGGCATGTTGACTATATTTTATTACTTTTAAAACAGCCCACTGCTTTGGTTGCTTTGGCAAAACCATATTTTCATATCATGGCATTTAGTATTTTGCCGAGTCTTTTCTACGTTTGCTTCTATAAATTCTCTATTGGTGTTTTAAGATCGCGTTTAGTTTTTATAGCGATGGCTATAGCTGTGCCGGTCAATCTCTTTTTGACGTATGTGTTAACCCTTGGTAAATTCGGTTTTCCGTCTTTTGGTATTGTTGGTGTTGCTTACGCCAATTTAACTATGTACTGTGGACTTTGTTTTGGGTTGTTTTTATATTTTTGTTGGGGTAAAGAGTTTAAGGTTTTTAATTTATTTAAATTTGGCGGAAATAAAAATATAAAACAATTATTTTGTATCGGCTGGCCGATTAGTATTGAATGGGGAGCGATGATGCTTACCTACACGTTTAGTACTTATATGATTGGCTGGATCGGTGTTTCTGCTTTGGCTGCGCATCAGGTTGTGACGCAGTGTGTTAATTTGGTTATTATGGTGCCCTATAGTTTGGCGCATATTACGGCGGTTCTAGTGGCACAGAGAATAGGCGCGAAGCAGCGTGAATTTATTGAGAAAATCGGTTATGCTGGGGTTTTGGTAAGTTTATTGGTGGTTGGTTTAGCTTCTTTGTTTTACTGGATTGCTCCGAAAACTTTGATTGCCGTTTACCTTAATGTACACGATATTACTAATTTGCCAATTATAGCCTTGGCGATTAGTTTATTGATAATTATGGGTATAACCCAGATTTCTGATACGGTTGGCGCGGTGATGACAGGGGCTTTGCGCGGTTTTCATGATACTGTGCGACCAATGTTGATTAGCATGACAACCAATTGGTTAATCAGTTTGCCATTGGGGTATTTTCTGGCTTTTGTTTGGCATCAGGGCGCGGTTGGTGTCTATTGGGGTTGTTTGTTTGGCTCGATAATTAGCTCGATTTTGTTATTGCGAAGATGGCAAGCTATTTCTCAGGAAGAAAAATTAATAATTTAAAATGCAAATAAAATATTATTATTCAATAATAACTTCAATAAGCCCTGAAAGGGCATAATAGAATAACTCAGTAATTGAAAATTTATGTGTGGAATAGTTGGTGCAGTTGCAAAAAATGATATTGTTACAACACTTTTAAATTGTTTACAGTGTTTGGAGTATCGCGGTTACGATTCATCAGGAATAGCGGTCTTGGAAGCACCGCAGGTTTTGCGTCGTTTAAGGGCGGTCGGTAAAATCGATAATTTGCGTACCGCTTTGCAGGATTTTCCTTTGGCGGGCAAGGTTGGCATTGTTCATACTCGTTGGGCGACACATGGTGCGCCGACCGAAGCCAATGCCCATCCTCATTTTTCGCAAAATGAAATTGCTGTGGTGCATAACGGTATTATCGAAAACTATTATGAATTACGTGAAGAGCTGCAAGGAGCTGGTTATGAATTCCATTCTGAAACTGACTCAGAAGTTATTGCACACCTGATTCATAAATATTATCAAAAGACTCATAATCTTTTGCAGGCAGTGCATTTGGCAAGACAGTGTTTGTCTGGCATGTACGCTATCGCGGTTATACATGCTTCTGAACCAAACCGTCTAATAGGTGTGCGTCAGGGCAGTTCTTTGGTGGTTGGCTTTGGAGAGAATGGGCATTTTATTGCCTCGGATTGTGTAGCGCTTACTTCAGTTGCAGAAGAATTCATTTATTTGCAAGAAGGTGATCTTGTTGATATTTATGATACTCAAGTTGTAATTTACGATAACGAATGCCAATTAGTTGAACGCGAGCAACAGATTTTGCATTTCAGTAGTGAGGCAATCGAGCGCGGTGTGTATAAGCATTATATGCAAAAAGAAATTTTCGAGCAGCCTTACGCTGTTGCCAATACTTTCGCTGAGTGTTTGCACTCGAATTTAATTTCAGATGGTACTTTTAGTGTTGCGGCAAAAGAGCTTTTCCCAAAAGTTAAGCGTATTCAAATTGTTGCTTGTGGTAGTAGTTATTATGCTGGGTTGGTGGCGCGGTACTGGTTTGAGGCAATAGCCAACCTGCCGTGTCGAGTTGATATTGCTAGTGAATTGCGCTATCAAAAAACCGTGATTGAGCCAGGGACGCTTTTAGTTGCGATTTCACAATCGGGGGAAACAGCAGATACTTTGGCAGTAGTGCGGCAGGCGCGAGAAGTTGGTTATCTTGCCTGGGTTGCGATTAGTAATGTGGCGGCAAGTGCTTTGATGCGCGAAGCTGATTTGGCATTTTTAACACATGCGGGTATCGAAATTGGTGTTGCTTCAACAAAAACTTTTACAACTCAATTGGTTGTATTGTTTTTATTATCTATTACTTTAGGTGAATACAATGGATTGGATGAGCAACGCGCTTTGCAATTAACTCAAGCATTAAGGAATTTGCCAGCACAATTGGAACAAACTTTAGTGCTAGACGCGGTATTGCAAAAGCTGGCAAAAAAATTCATTACCAAACAGCATGCCTTATATCTTGGGCGTAATATTTGTTATCCGATTGCCTTGGAGGGCGCGTTGAAAATGAAGGAAATTTCCTATATTCATGCGGAAGCATATCCTGCTGGTGAATTAAAGCATGGACCGTTAGCATTGGTCGATGAAAATATGCCGGTAGTTGTTTTGTTACCCAAAGATGAGTTGGTAGCAAAAATGGAAAGCAATATCAAAGAGGTTCAGGCGCGTCGTGGCGAGGTCATTGTTTTTGCAGACAGCTCACTTGATTGCTCGGAGCTTGGTGATGTAATGGTAATTAAAATGCCAGAAGTTATAAAGGAAGTTGCACCAATAGTTTATACCTTACCTCTGCAGCTGTTGGCGTATCACACAGCGGTGCAAAAAGGCGCTGATGTTGACCAACCACGCAATTTAGCGAAGTCAGTGACAGTGGAGTAGAAGTGATGAGTGAATTAATGAATCGTTGCGTGATGTTTTTGTGGGGTAACGCATTGATATATTATGGTAATTTAATCACCATGTCTGCGTAAGGCGGTGCTGTTAAATTGTTTTAATGATTCCTTTCATTTATGAGTTCTTTTATTTCCACAATCGCATCTTCGTATTGGTTAGTGCTACTGCGGTAATAATCTTTGCGTCTGCTGATTTCTTTAAAACCCAAGCTTTGATATAGTGCCAGAGCAACTTTATTTGAGGCGCGTACTTCAAGAAAGGCACGGGTTGCGCCGTGTTTTTGCACATATTTCAGGACTTGCTCTAAAACCCACTTACCGCAACCTTGCTGGCGTTCTGTTATATCAATAACGAGATTTAAAATTTCGCATTCTTCTACTTTG
>Ga0154524_1035_pt1 | contig 12419 bp, 19 predicted proteins | sample RifGroE2_FD_105667 | JGI IMG/M metagenome (GOLD analysis project Ga0154524, IMG submission 105667) | Gammaproteobacteria bacterium GWE2_37_16 | reverse complement strand
ATAAGAAAAATAATTTCCACAAACAAGAAAATTACAACCAAGTAAAATTAGCTAATTAAAAATTTGAGGCGACAACTTTCTTGACAAATACCGCCTTGATGGAATGAAAATTATTCTTAAAAGAATATTTGCTTTTGTTCCAATAACCTAATTGTAATCTACTTTTGATTGAACCAATACCCCACAACATATATCTTTCTTTTTATCAAATAATGCAATCCTGTATTTTGCAGCATCAGGATTTAATGATTTTAAATAAGATATTTCATTGTCGATTATGAATTGTCTAAAAAGAGCTTTTTTATTTGTTCCTATCTTTGCAATTATATAATTTCCGTTTTGGGGATGTTTTTGGTCACCATTGACAATAAGGAGTGTCCCTTTAGGAAATATAGGTAACATAGAATCATCTTCTGTCTTTAAAGCAAAGATATTTGAGATAGGTTTGAAATTTATCAGCGTTTTTTCGGTAGAAGAAAGAATATCTTGCGCTAGAGTCAAGTGATTAACGGCTTGTTTCCAAGTCAGCAATGGAACCTCAAAGGATGATTTTTTATTACTAATTTCAGCAGAAGAAAAATTAACAGTTTCGCCAATCAAACATTCTAAAGTAATATCAAAATAGTTGGCTAATGTCAGTACAGTTGATAATTTTGGATCATGGGTTTCTCCTGTCATCAACCTGTAAATCACTGGTTGAGCAATTCCAGTACGACGCGAAAGTTCCAAAGTATTTAAATTAAATTTTTCTAGAAGTTTTTTTAAATTTGTACTTATTTTCATCACTACGTCATTTTACATTTAAAATCGATTCCATACTTACAGGCGCATTATTTTTTAATTAGCGTTTAATTGGAAACACACCCATAAATAAAATTATTCGTTGACGTATAAAAAATATCATGTTATTAATATAATTATACTTTAAGGTATAAAGCCTCGGCCAAGCGGTAACTTGGCTGAGGCGCACTAAAGAGATAAGTATAACCTATGTAAGTGACACTTTAATTACTTTAGCAATGCTGATTGTATCGCATTGCAAATTAAGTGTCACTTCCTTTGAAATTGTGAGAAGGAAGTTATGAGAGAACGAAAATTATATATTTTTGCTTTTTTGCTAGTTCTGTATCCACCAAAAACCGCATTACCTTTGTTTTTACCACAAATCACAAAACTGCTGCCTTGTTTTTTAAGAGTACAGTGGTGGTTTTTATCACCAAAAATCAAGGTCATTAATTCCCATAACAATACATTGTGTTTTAAGTATTTAAGCTATGTGTCTTTTCCAAGTGTTTCTAGTCGGAGACAGTTATTTTCAATTAAAGCTGTATTACTTGCTTATTCAAATTTATTCACAATCTTTAAAAGGAGAAAACCATGCTTATTTTAACCAGAAAAGCTGAAGAATCAGTCATTATCGGCAATAACATAGAAGTAAAAGTTTTAAAAACCGATAGTGGTCAAGTTTGTTTAGGAATTACTGCCCCGAAAGATATACCGGTTCATCGGGAGGAAATTTACGCAAAAATTCGTAACCAACAGCAGCCAAAGTGGCAAGTAAAATAAAAGGAGAAAAAAGTATGATATTGCAAGAAACTTTATCTAAAAACGGTTTTTATTCACAAAAGCATTGGGTTTTTCTTGACTCTAAGGTATCCAAAAAGATATGTACGCCAACCGCACACAAACTAAAACGCTACTATCTTGGCGACCAATACCCGAACATTTATTTCACCAGAAGGGAAATGGAATGTATGGAAGGATTTTTCCGAGGCAGAAGAATAAAACAAATTGCACGCGATCTTAACGTGTCGCCGCGTACGGTTGAAGAACACTTTGAGAATATGCGTGAGAAATTGCATTGCCGTAACAATCGGAAATTGGCTGATTTGGTGGTGTATAGCAATTTTATTGCAAGTGTCGATTTTAAATATCGAAACTATGAGGATCGAGAGCAATCTTTGGTTAAAAACTGTAATACACCGCGTTGTTAATAAAAACATGCAAAAAGCTAAGCAACAGAAACAAATTTTTAAAATATTGAGTCTATGTTTCTCAATATTGCTTACAGGATGTACCAATGATGTTTGTCGGATCTTTGCTGAAGGCTATCAGGTCAAACAAACCAGATTTATTCACCAGGACAAGACCTACGTAGTTTGTAGGGATTGTGTTCAATATACTAAACTTAATTAGAGGAGATAAAAATGAAGAAAATTAAAAAAGTAAAAAGTTATTTGCGAAAATTTGCAAAAAACAAGAGCTTTAAAAAGGTCACAACTTTTTTAACTCTTGCAGCTATTTGGGGATTTTATACGTTGCCTGCTTTAGCAGATGATGATGACTTAAAAGGAGTAATGGAAGGTGTGAAAGCTACGTTTGGTGCTGACTCTACTTTTATCAAACTGCTTTATCTTTTGGAAATAGTGGTTGGCGTTTATACCTACCACAAAACAAAAAACCTTGCCGCTATGCTTGGTATTATCTTTATTTCAACATTTTTAACCTATGCTTTACCGCATTGGGTATTTAAATAGAGGGTAAAAAGTCATGAGCCACGAAGCCAAATACTTTATTTGTAAAAGGATTGATGAACCGAAGCGTTACTTTGGATTGACGTTAGATGAATTTATCCCAATTGTTTTTACGATTTTGTTATGTTGGCTTTGTGGTAGCTTGTTAACAGGTATTTTTTTGGCAGGGATTGTTTGGTTTGCAATTAAATATTTTAAAAAAGGGCAGGGGACAAGTTGGTTTTTTAACCTTCTGTATTGGTATTTACCTTTACATCATTTACCGGGAGTTATTTTTCTGAAAACCCCACCATCTGCGGCGAGACATTGGTTAAATTAGAGGTTTAGATGGAATATAAAACTGCACAATCCAAAATTCAGCTTCTTTCTGGCAGATTGCACTTCGTGCTTTTGGTTAGTGTTGGATTATTGATTGCAAATATTTGTTTGGTTTGGCTGGTGGGTTGGTCGTTTGTACATCAAAAAAGAACGGTAATTCCTTTGACGGTAACGCAAAGTTTTACGGTTTCTGATTATGCGGTAGATAACAGTTATTTGCGACAAATGGCATTGTTTTTTGTGGCAGAACGTTTGGATCTTGCGCCAAGCAATATCAAACAAGCCCATACAATTCTTTTGCAATACACGGATCCTGAATTTTATCATGATTTTGTTGGTATTTTGGGGCAGGAGGAAAAGGAGGTTATGAAGCAAGAGATATCTTCGGTTTTTTATCCAACTGAAGTGATTCCCAATGCTCGCAATTTAACGGTAGTTGTTAAGGGCTCCCTGTCACGCTGGGTAGGCAGCTTAAATTTGGAACCAGTAAAAAAGATTTATCTGCTTAAATTTACTTATAAAGCAGGAAGCCTAAAAGTTTCATCATTTTCTGAAATAGCGGTAACTAATAATGCATAAAGTAAGAATCTTCATGTTTAGTATGGGTATTTTGTTTTCAGTGGCTGGGTTTGCTGATTCTGCAGTAAATTCGGTACCAATTACCACGGCTAATAACACGATGCTTAACATCTTAGGTATTAAAAATAGTGCGCAAAATATCAGTTTTTCAGATAACGAACAAATCAGTGTTACTTTGAGTAATACTGATATCAATCGTATTGCGATTCAAGGAGATAAAATTCAAAACATTAATGCTCCTACGGGGTTATATACAGCAAGAAATGATGTGAGTGGAGCCGCCTATCTTACTTTTAACGGCACTTTGCCTTTTACCATGTATGTGACGACAGTTGGTGGGCATAATTTATCTTTATTTATCAACCCAAGACCAATCGTTGGCAAAGCGGTAATTTTCCAACCAACAACAGCGTCAGTCACAACGGCGCATTGGGAAGAAACTTCTGCTTACCAAAAAATTCTTGTCACACTTATTACCGGCATGATCAACCATCAAACTCCTGATGGTTATTTGTATGGTGAAACACATAAACCTAAAAGTACCGATTTTTATTGTATTGCTAATCTAAAGCCCCTTGCTTTTTATACAGGATCTCATCTAACCGGAGTAGTTTTTGAGATTAAGAATAAAACTAAAGAGCCAATTACATTGCGCCCAGCTTATTTTTATCAACCAGGAGTAAGAGCAGTAGCTCTATCAAGACAGACAATTAACCCGCAAGCAACTGCTTTTCTTTATGAAGTGGTAAATAGGAGCTAAAACATGAAATTTTCTGGAAAGTTTTCACTTAACAAAGATACTCGTATTTTACAGAATAAAGTGTTGCTTGGTTTAGGGGCAGGAATTATCGCATTGATCTTTATGGGATCAATGTTTATGTCTTCAGGTAAGCCTGAAGAAGCAAAGCCCAAACAACAGGTAGATTTAACAGGAGCATCAGTTGGAGATGCTAAATCTGAATTTAATGGATCCGAAAGCAATGCGGCATTACAAGCTGAGGCTAAAGAAGTTGATGTCTTAAAAAAACAACTTAGTTCTATGCAAAAGCAAATGGAACTGATGCAGAAAAACACGCAGCCAAGCGCTGATCAGCGGGTGATTCAAGATCTACAAACCAAAATCGAAAATCTGAGTAAAGATTTGAAAAACCAGCCTGCAAGAAACCCAAGTTCTTTGACTGATGGTGTGATTCCACAATCGCAAGCGAGTATTGGTATGACAAGTTTTTCGTATAGCGATGAAGCTACAACGGAAATCAAAAACAAGACCAACTATGTACCGCCAGGAACTTTTGCTAAAGCAGTGCTTTTAAGTGGCGCGGATACTAACGCCGGGACAAGCGGTCAAACCGATACTTTACCGGTTACTATGCGGGTTTTAGATGATGGGGTTTTACCTAATGGTGAGCATTCAAGCTTGAAAGGATGTTTTGTTACTGCAGCAGCTTATGGTGATGCAAGTAGCGAACGCGGACAGGTCCGTCTGCAGCGATTAAGTTGTGTGCGTACAGGAGGTCGAATTTTAGATATCGCTGTAGAAGGAACAATTAGCGATATGGGTGGTAATGATGGAATTCGTGGGCATGTGGTGATGCGCAATGGTAAATTACTTTGGAACGCTGGAGTATCAGGACTGCTTTCTGGAATTGGTAGCGCTATGCAGCAGTCATTGACAACCCAATCAACTTCGCCGTTAGGCACGACTTCAACTGTACCCTCAGGTAAAGTTTTGCAATACGGAGTCTATAACGGAGCAAATACCGCTATGGAAAAATTAGCCGATTATTACATTAAATTAGCTGAACTATATCATCCTATCGTGCAGATCCATGCTGGCAGTAATGTTGATGTGGTTTTTCTTAAAGGCTTTTCATTAGATTTTGACCATAACCAATTGGGATTAAGTGTTACGCCAAAACTTGGGGCTGAAACTTCCCAACCAGCGGCATCCCAAGAAAATGTTAATCAGCAAGCGCAACCGATAATGGGTGCTCCCGATTTAAAGAATTTGCAGATGGGGCAGACACTTTAAAAATATACGAATCAAATTGTGTTATAAATCAATATTTTACAAAAAATCATGAACAAGATTATAAAAATTATTCTGTTTGGCTTAATTATTTTACTTACCGGCTGTGCTGGCATCAGTGGTGAATTCGACTGCACAGTAACGTCAGGAGGTAAGTGTTTACCGATGGATAAGATTAATAAAATGGCAGATGCCGGAGTTTTTAATCGTTAGTGAGGAACTATGAAAAAGATCTTTATTTTAAGTTTACTGATTTTGCTTAGCGGCTGCGCTGGCATGAAGAAGTCACAAAGTTGCAACATCGGAACCGATGGCAAATGTGGCAGTTTAGATGCAGTTTTTAATAAACAAGAAAAAGAAAAAAAGGAAGTTATTGGCTATCCATTAAGTGGCTATGCGGGAAATCCAATTCGCTCCGGTGAAAATATCCAGCAAATTTGGCTTGGACCGTATGAAGATGAGGATGGCAATTTCCATGAGCCATCTTACGTCTACACGGTAGTTAAAAAAGGCATTTGGTTTGGAGAGCCTGCGGAAGCAATTCAAAATTAGTTCCTAATAAGCCTTTAAAAATCTGATGAAATCATAAATATGAAATTAATTAATCAAAAAATAACTTTATCTCTTTGTATAGGAACATTTTTGTTGTTTGTAACGTCTCTTGGATTGGCTGATATTAAACTTTTATTGTCTAAAGATAAGATAAATTTTCCTATGGCAGAATTTAGCATAACTGGCAAAGAAGCTCTACAGCTTTGGGAATATTTAGCTAAATCAGAAAAACAAGGAGGCTTTGTAACTGGTTCAGCTGCTATGGGGACATCTTCATTAGAATCGCCGGTCGTTACTTGTTTTCATGAAAATCCAGATAACTATGGCAGCAGATATTATCACGATGGAGATGATTATATAACTGCGCACAATAAGGCTGAGAAAGATCCAAGTTTATACCGATGTAATATAAAAATAGATCAAAATGGTTTGGCTAAAAAATGATCTAACCTATAGGTAATATATGAAATTTAATCTTGTAAAAACCGTAAATATTTTTCTTGTAAGCATATTTTTTATTGCATTATCGACAAATGTGTTAGCTGGAATAAAGCTTATTGCATCCACACAGCCATTACACGATTTGCCATCTGCAGAATTAAATATTGGAGGAGAAGAGGCTTTAAAGTTTTGGCAATATTTACAAGCAGTTAAAGAATATGCTGGTTTTGTGGTTCAACGCATTACTCAAAATGGGATCGTTTTGGAATCTCCAATGCTTTCTTGTCTTAAACTATATGATTCTCCGACTAATTCTAAAATAAAGGAAACAGATAACTACACCGATTTATATCAATGTACTATTAAATTCAATCATGCTGGTTTAGCGGTAGTTAAGTAATTTTTAAAAAACAATGTGGTAGGAGTAAAAAATGCAACCAACTGTTAAAAAAATCCTTTTATCTTGTATCGGATTATTCTTATTAGGAATAGCTTCTGTTGGAGTGGCAAAAATTGATTTGTCTATAACTCATGATACTCCAAAGCAACCCTATGTAACTTTCAATATTGAAGGGAAGGAAGCATTGCAACTTTATAAATATTTACTTGAGTTACAAAAAAATGGGGTACAAATAAATGAAGAAGGTGGTATGAATAAGAATTATCTAAAATCATCCCTTTTTTATTGTTTTAAAACTAACCCTGAAATGTATGATTTCAAAAAAAAAGATGACGATCCAGCTTTATACCACTGTTCATTAGAGATGAATAGTAAAGGTTTGGCAGTGCAACACTAATTTTTAAACAAAATAATTATGGCTTTTCTCGACAAAATCTCTCAAAAAGTTGCTACAGCTTTAAACGAAACTGATGGCACACAAACTGCAAATGCTGATCATAAAAAGTTGCAGGAAATGTTGGCGATTGATTTCCATCATTTTTCGGCAATTTTGCCTTATCGTTATTTTTGGGAAGAGAAAAACCTATTTGTTAATGAGCATAGCTTAGGTTTTGGGTTGGAGCTTAGTGTTTTATGTGGCGCCGATGAAAAAACCATCAATAGTATTGCCGATTTATTGCGCTATAAATTACGCGATGGCTATGACATGCAGTTTATTCTTTGGGGATCTAATCAAGTTGGCGATATTATCGATCAAGCGTATCACAAGCAGCTGCAGCGTGATGATATTTATGCCGAATTAGCTAAAATCTCTACCCAATATTATAAAAAAGGCGCAGAAGTTGGTTTAAAAAATAAACTTAACTTACCAATTGCTTTACGCGAATATCGCTTATTTGTCTTTGTTTCAAAAAATACGCCATACAATGATGAGGCAGTGTTTGACATTACGGCTTTACGGGATGATTTAGTGGCAGAATTTGATTCTTCAGAAATTAGTTATGCGCCAATCAGATTAAAACCTTTTTTAAAGCTATTGCGCGCGTGGGTTAATCCCAATAACCATGAGATTCATGCAAGCCCAGATTACCACGAAGAACACAACACTTTAAATGAGCAAATTGTGGATAAGACTTTTGAGTTGATCCATGAGCCTGATCGTTTGCAGATTGGGATGAATTCTTTGAATCATAAAGAAATCAATACAGTTGTTACTAATTTGTCTTTGCGCAACTTACCAGAGAAATTTTCTCTATGGATGAGCGCGGATAATTTCTTTAATGTTTTCCGGGCAAGCCAGGCAATTCGCTGTCCATTTTTAATTAGTATGCATGCACGGTTAATTCCACAAGTCGAAGCTAAAAACCGTGCGCAAAGTCGTTATTTAAGCATGCAGAAAAAAGCCCAAAGCGTCTATGCCAAATATATTTCAGGTACGCAAGAAACGGCTGCTGAATGGAAGAAAATTCGTGATGATCTGGATGCAGAAGAAGTAAGACTTGCGCAATGCTATTTTAATCTGACTTTATTTTCTAGTTTAGGGGAAGAAAAGCGCGATGAGTCTTCAGCGATTTCCTGTTTTCGCTATAACGGGATTGAGCTGTTTAATACCAAATATATGCAATTGCAATCATTTCTAGTAACGCTACCGTTTTTAATCAGTGAAGGGATGTTTCAGGATTTAAAAAGAGCAGGGCGGATTAGAACTTTAACTACTTGGAATTTAGCCAATCTTTTGCCCTTAGTGGCTGATTATAAATTATGTCGTCAGGGGGTATTACTTACTACTTTTCGTAATCAGATTTCTTTTTTCGATATGTATAGCGAATTGTTACCAACGGCGAATTATAACATTGCGGTGGCGGCAACTAGTGGCGCTGGAAAAAGTTTTCTTGTGCAAGCCATTCTTACTTATGTGTTATCGATTTTTGGGAAATGTTTTGTAATTGATTTAGGGCAGTCTTATCGCAAGCTTTGCGAAACGGTAGGAGGCACTTATTTAGAATACAGTTCTTTAAAACTTAATCCATTTAGCAACATTCATGATATCCAGGAATCTTCGGAACAGATCCGAGATTTGCTTTCAGTCCTTGCTTCACCATCTGGCGAGCTTGAGGATGTGCAAGAAGAGTATTTACGTCAAGCGGTAATGCGTGCTTGGGAGAAAAAGCAAAATGAAGCCAATATTGATGATGTTATAACTGCACTTCAAGAATTAAATACTAAAAGACAGGATAATCGTATTAATGATTTAATTACTTTGCTTAACCGCTACAGCACAACCGGAGCCTATCCGGATATTTTTAATGCTTATTCAGCAATTGCGCCAGATGCGGCTTTGGTGGTGCTGGAATTGGGAGAATTAGAAAATAAACCCGCACTGATGAAAGCAGTTTTATTCGCTCTGATGCTTAACATCGAAGAGCAGATGTATCACTCACCGCGCAATCAACCGAAAATGGTGGTTATCGATGAAGCTTGGCGTCTCTTAGCGGGGGATAACAAAGCGGCTGCGCGTTTTATCGAAAAGGGCTATCGTACCGCACGCCGTCACTTAGGTTCATTTGTCACCATTACTCAAGGCATTGAAGATTTTCTTAAAAACGACGAAGCCAAGGCTTGTTGGAATTGCTCTGATGTAAAAATCATCATGTTACAAAACGCTAAGGCGTTTGATGATTTTATGTTGAATCACAAAAACTATTTTGATCCTTACGTTGAAAACCTGATTAAACATTTCAAAGAAGCCAAAACCAATGGTTTTTCTGAATTCATGCTGCAATTGGGCAAAATTCAGTCGTTTCACCGGCTTTTTGTTGATCCTTTTTCTCGCGTCATGTTTTCTTCTGCAGGTCGAGAATTTGAAGCGGTGAAAAACTATCGCGAACAGGGATTGTCAATTAGTGAAAGTATTCTAAAAGTAGCGAGGGACAATTATGCCGACGAATTCTAGTTTTTTTGTTTTTTTAAATGTTTTAAAAACATGGGGTTTTAAAATATATCAAAACAAGGTTGTAGCTTATGGAATAATGGCTTTGTTGCTGGTGGCGATCTTGATTGAGAGTCGACAGAAAACGGTAGTGGTTTTTGATTTTAAACAAACGTATGCGATTTTTTTAAAAGAAGCGCTAAACCGTAAGTTACCAGAAGATGAGATGAGAAAAATAGGGGCAAGGTTTCCGCAAGCGGTGGCTAATGCGGCTAATTATTATGCCAAAAAGCATCATGTGATTATTTACACTAAAGGCGCAGTAGTTGCTGGAGCGGAAGATGCAACGCCAGAAATTCAAAAACTAATTGCCAAAGAAATGCAAAAATCAGCAAGGTAATATGCAAAAACGCTTACGTACATTTTTGTTTTTTTTAATTTTTTTAACATTATTTACTGTAAATACCGGATTTGCTAAAGATTTAGGCGTATGGGGTACGGTTTATCCGATTGCGGAAGAAGATTTACGCGAATTTATCTATCAACGACTCAATGTTTTACAGCAAAACGGCGAGTTAGAAAAAATGAAACAGACATTTATTAGAAATGTTACGGAACATACGTTAAGACCAAAATCAGTAGATGGTTTAAGTACTACTGAACAACCAAAAACGTTCTTTTATGATCCAACATTTGTGTTAGACCGCAATATTGAAGATGCTGATGGTAAGGTTTTATTTCCGGTTGGTACTAAGGTTAATCCTTTAGATAGGGTGCAATTACATAGTGTGATGTTTTTTCTAAATAGCGACGATAAACGGCAAATAACCTGGGCGATAAAAAAGGCTAAAAATTTTCAATATATAAAGTACATTTTGGTGCAGGGGAATATTAAGGAGGCTAGTGAGGCTTTAAATAATAAAGTGTATTTCGATCAGTATGGCAAATTGGTGCATAAGCTAGGTATTTTACATATTCCATCCATTGTGCAGCAAAGTGAAAAAAAATTAAAAATCCAAGAGTATGCGGTAAAGGAGTATGAGCAGACGAACTAAAATATTCCTAACTTTTTTTGCTGTTTTGGTTATGCAAACCGCATCTGCCAAATGTGCTGGCACATTTGTTAATCCAATTTCCGATATATGTTGGAATTGTTTATTTCCGATTTCTATCGGAAATATACAGGTTATTTCCGGTGATTATCCGGATACCGATAATCCATCCTTACCTGTTGAAGTCTGCCAAATGCCGATTGGCTGGCGGATTGGATTAAATATTGGCTTTTGGGAACCATTTGCTTTAACTGACGTGACGCCAACACCTTATTGTATGGTTAATTTAGGTGGCTTTACTTTAGATCTTGGACATGCAGGTCAAGGCGGCAAAGAATCTCGTGGTGAAATTGCTGATGCAGCATCGTTTTATTATGTGCATTGGTATAAATATCCATTGATTTATTTTTTGCAGATTTTAACCTCTATGGCTTGTATGCAAGGAGGGGATTTTGATATTGCTTACTTAACCGAGCTTGATCCTACTTGGAACGATGATGAGTTAGCTTTTATTATTAATCCGGAAGCGGTTTTATTTGGGAATTTAGTAGCCCAGGCGCCTTGCGCTATAGACGCTGCAAAATCTCAAACCAGCCTACCAGTAGATAAGTTATTTTGGTGTGCAGGAACTCAAGGTGGCATGTACCCATTTTCAGGCACGGTTTTTGATGAAAAGGGACCAATTCAATCGGCGGTGCTTTTAAGTGAACGTATGGATTTTAAAATGCATCGGGAAGGCTTGGTTGAGGATTCGTCTGGAGATAGCGGTTCTGGTATTCAAGGACCAATTTGTACTCAACATTTAGCACCAATTATGCCGAAATCTCGTTATCGCTATCAGATGACTAATACCATTTCCGCGGCGAATAAATGCTATCAGTTCGGTCATGATGTTGCCACCTGGGAAGGAGGACATAACACGCCTACAGAAGGCAATATTTTTGGGTTTTTGATTTGGAAGAAGCGCAACTGTACTTTTTTGTAAATAAAAAATAACGAACAGAACAAACAATGCTAAATAAAAGCCTAACAATTTTTTCTATTTTTATGACTAGCATGATTTTGCCAGTTTTTGCTAATACTAATGATTTGATTAATCAGCAAATACAACATCGCGATCAGATTACGAAAAGTTATCAAGGAAAGTTTGAGGATCTAAAAGATTCTGCTCCACAAAAAATAATCAGTTATCAGCCTTTAATAGAAAACCTGAAAACAACGGCAGCAAATAATCTTGGACAAGGAGTAGAGCAAAAAGCACCCAATGCAGTGATTTTTGTTTCTTTTAGCATGCCGGATTTAGCACTTAAGCAATTAATTGCAGAAGGTAAGAAATATCAAATACCAGTAGTTATGCGTGGATTGTATAAAAATTCTTTTCAGGAAACAGCGGCAAAAATTTTTAATTTAGTTAAAGAGAAAAATCAGGGTGGTATTGCTATTGATCCTTTGTGGTTTAAAGAATTTAACATCCAAACCGTACCCGCTTTTGTCATAAGGCATGGCAACGATTTTGATGTGGTTTACGGCAATATTTTTTTAAAACGCGCCTTAGAAATTATTGCTGAAAAGGGCATAGCTACCA
>Ga0154524_1074_pt3 | contig 12814 bp, 5 predicted proteins | sample RifGroE2_FD_105667 | JGI IMG/M metagenome (GOLD analysis project Ga0154524, IMG submission 105667) | Gammaproteobacteria bacterium GWE2_37_16 | reverse complement strand
ATCTCGGCTTTTTTGCAAAGTATTGACTAGGTTTTCACTACTTATTTTGCGTTACTTTCGTCTACGCTTGAACTCATTTTTTCCATACATCTTTTATGATGTTTACCTTTGCAATGTCTGCTCGGATGATGAGCTTTCATTTTTACTGGGGCTGGTGCCGGAGTTTGCATAGGTGTTGGTTTATGAGCGCAGCCTGCGACAAACGCAAAAGCAGCAGCAAATAAAATAGTTTTTGCTAATTTATTCATTTCTTCTTTTTCCTCAAGAATTAATAAAAATTATAGAAACTTGATCATTGGCATCAGACTAGTTATTTTCACTCTATGTTCTGAAAATAATAATAACTAGTCTGACACTTAGTAATCAAGCCGATAACATATCGTAACGTTACAATACGATAAAATGAAACCCCGCTAAAAACGGAGATTCACAAATTAGCTTATACGTATTTTTTATGAAAAAAGCAAATATTTAAGCTTTATAGTTTTATAGGGTGTTTTTTAACTATCGATTGTGTTGAGTATTTCGTTTAACTCTTTGGGTAATGGTGCTTTGACGGTTATGGTTTTTTCTTTACTTGGCAAATAAATACTTAAACTTGCAGCATGCAGAAATAAACGCTTCAGCCCTTTTTTGTGCATGATTGAGTTAAATTGTTTATCACCATATTTTTCATCACCGGCAATTGGGTGACCAATGTGAGTTGCATGCACGCGGATTTGATGGGTGCGACCAGTTCCTAAATCAACTTCCAATAATGATGCCATAGAGAAAATTTGTCGCGGTCTAAAAGTAGTAAGAGATTTTTTACCCGCCTCATCGGCTACAACCATGCGTTCACCTGATTTAAGCTGATTTTTTATAAGTGCAACATCAACTTTTCTGACCCCGCCTTGCCATTTGCCTTTTACTAAAACCAAATATTTCTTTTTTATATTACTGGCACGCAATAGTTCATGTAATTCTTTTAAAATACTACGTTTTTTGGCAAGAATGAGGCAGCCGGAAGTATCTTTATCTAAGCGGTGTACCAGTTCCAGACTTTTAGTTTGTGGGCGAGCTTCGCGCATTGTTTCAATAACGCCAAAAGTTATGCCACTACCGCCGTGAGAAGCCATACCTGCTGGTTTGTTTAAAACTAGTAAATCTTCATCTTCATATAAGATGCCTTTTTCCAGAACTTTCATTGCCTGATCGCTAGGTTTTTTATCGGTAACCGTCATTTCGGTTTCTATATGTGGTAGACGGATTAAATCGCCATTTTGTAGCTTGTATTCCGGTTTAGCACGTTTTTTGTTGACGCGGATTGCTCCCTTACGTAGCATTCTATAAATTAAACTTTTAGGAACTTTTCTGAATTTGCTAAAAAGGTAATTATCGATGCGTTGATCGGTGTGGTCGGCGTCAATAGTGAAGTTGATGAGTTTTTGGTTGGTTTTGTTCACGTTAAGGTTTGAATTAATTATAGTTATCAAAATATTGAGAATGGCGTCAATATACTGGATTTTCGTTTTTTACGCATTATTTCTTTTATAATTTTAGGTTATTTTCGTATGTTTACAATAAATAAATATATATACATCATTACTGCATTCTTACTAATCATTGTATTTCAAGCGGATAGTTTGGCAAAACCGCCTCACGGTATGGGGGCAGGTGGTCAAATGCCGCCGACGTCTGTGGAAACGATGAAAGTACAATACGTAAAACAAAATCAGGAGTTTACGGTGACAGGATCAATGCGTGCGAGTCAGGGGGTGACAATGCGCTCGGAAGTAGATGGGCGCGTGACAGATATTCATTTCAAGCCTGGTGATAATGTTGCTTCTGGTGCCAAGTTGATCCAATTGAATCAGGATATTTTAGCGGCACAATTAAAACAAAGCGATGCCGAATTAAAATTGGCACAGCAGGATCAAGTGCGTTACTCTGAATTATATAAATCACATGCTGTAGCAAAGGCCGATCTCGATAAGGCAGTTGCCACGTTGCATTCTAAGGAAGGGCAAAAGGATATGATTGAGGCGCAACTGCGTCAAAAAAACATTGTAGCTCCATTTGCTGGGCGGGTTGGTCTGAATCTCATTAATTTAGGGGATTATGTTAATGCTGGTCAGGATTTGGTCAGTTTACAGGCTATTGATCCCTTGGATGTTGAATTTGGTGTCCCTGAGGTTTATTTAAATAAGATATCTGTAGGAAATGTCATATCTTTACGTTCGGATGCTTATCCGGATAAAAGTTTTTCTGGTACCGTATATGGGATTGACTCTAAAGTAAATCCCAATAACCGCACCGTTTTGGTGCGTGCCAAAGTTCCTAATCCTGATGGTAAATTATTGCCGGGTGTGTTTGCTAAAGTGGATTTAGCCTTTGCAGAGCAAAAACCGGTTTTGCCTGTTCTGCAAACAGCTATAGTTTATGAAGCTGGTGATACGTATGTGTATAAAATTATTGATGGAAAAGCCGTGAAAACCAAAGTAGTTTTAGGGGCACGTGATCAACAAAATGTTATTGTGCTGGATGGTTTAAAGGCTGATGATGTAATTGTGACCGCAGGACAATTGAAATTGAGTGATGGTGTTTTTGTTGTATCGGTGAAATAAAAATTTCCATCTGACTCATTAATTTAAAATTCAGAATTTCCCTATAATATTATGAACTTCACTGACGTTTTTATTCGCCGCCCAGTTTTTGCAACTGTTTTAAGTTTAATAATTTTGCTGATTGGAATTCGTTCTTACTTTGCTTTAACTGTACGCGAATGGCCTAACATTAGTGCTTCAACAGTAACTGTAACTACTGCCTATACAGGTGCGTCTGCATCCTTAATGGAAGGATTTGTTACCACCCCAATTGAAAATGCTATTGCTGGTGTTGATGGCATTGACTATATCACTTCATCTAGTGCGTATGGGGTGAGTACAATCACGATCTATTTTAATTTAGGTTATGACTTAAATACGGCTATTACCGATATTAGCAACAAAGTCTCATCAGTTCGTTGGTTATTGCCTAAAGATGTCTATGATCCAGTTATAGATAAACAAGACCCAAATGCTAATCCTACTATGTACATAAGTTTTAGTAGCGATCGTATGGGGGGCGAAGATTTGACGGATTATTTGTATCGCGTGGTACAGCCACAAATGCAGGTTTTGTCAGGGGTTGGTGATGCACAAGTTTGGTCGGCGCACAAATATGGAATGCGTATTTGGCTTGATCCTTATGCCATGGCGGCGCGCAATATTACTGCCAGTGATGTTATTTCCGGTTTAAATATGGGGAATTTACAGTCGCCATCAGGTGTGGTTAAGACTAACTTACAATCTTATAGTGTCAATACTATTTCCGATTTAGCAACGGCGCAGCAATTTAACTCTTTGGTTTTAATTAATAATAATGGACAATTGACGCGTATTCGCGATATTGGACGTGCTGAGCTTGGCTCCGCTATCACTGACGTTTCGGTGGTTGTTGACGGTAAAGATGGAGTTGTGGTCGCGGTTACCCCTCAATCTAATGCCAATCCGCTTGATGTTTCAGTAGCTATCAACAGCTATTTGGAAAAGTTAAAAGCCAATATGCCAGCGGGTATGAGTTATTTTTTAATACAAGACTCATCAAAATATATTGCAGAATCAATCGTCGAAGTGAAGAAAACTATTGTCGAAGCGGTCATTTTTGTTATTGCGGTAGTGTTTTTGTTTCTTGGTTCATGGCGAGTTTTGTTGGTGCCGGTTGTGGCTATACCGCTTTCAATTATTGGGGTTTGCGGCATTATGTTGGCTATGGGTTATAGTTTAAATACTCTAACTTTTTTGGCACTGGTTTTGGCAATTGGTATGGTGGTTGATGATGCTATTGTCGTTTCGGAAAATATTCATCGTCATATTGCCGAAGGAAAAAAACCTTTGGAGGCAGCATTAATTGGCGCGCGTGAGATTCAGTTTGCCATTATTTCCATGACTTTAACTTTGGCGGCAGTTTATGCTCCAATTGGCTTTATGAGTGGTTTGACAGGAGCGTTGTTTAAGGAATTTGCTTTTACTTTAGCGAGTGCCGTTATTATTTCGGGTTTTATCGCTTTAACTTTATCGCCCATGATGTGTTCTAAAGTTATGAATGCCAATGTTTTGGAGGGAAAGTTTGCAAAATCGATAGATATTTTTTCCGGTCGGTTAATGGCTTTATATCGCAGGTTTCTCGAGCGTGTGCTTTGCGTGCGTAAAATAGTACTTATTGTCGTAGGCGCGGTTTTGCTGGCTTGCTATACGTTATTTCATTTTATTCCCAGTGAATTAGCGCCAGCCGAAGATCTTGGGTTTATTTTTGTCGCTGCATCAGGACCTTCCTCGGCGAATATTAGCTATACAGAGAAATATACCGACAAATTGCCGGCAATTTATAGTAATATTCCTGAAACTTTGCATTACGGTATTATCAATGGTGCCGGCGATGTTAATAAAGCCATGTCATTTGTGGCTTTAAAGTCATGGTCGGAGCGTACGCGTACTGTTGACCAGATTATTGGTAGTACCATCATGCAATTTTTAGCTATTCCGGGTATTAACGCTTTTCCGATGAACCCTTTCACCTTACCAGGTTCGGCGTCGACTCAGCCTATTTCTATTGCTTTACAAACCATGGGCAGTTTTCTGGATTTGAATCAGGCGGTGCAGAAAATCATGCTTGCCATCAAAGCTAATCCTGCCATTATTAATATCGATTCTGATTTAAAACTGGATAAACCGCAGTTGGATATTAGTATCGATCGCAGTAAAGCCGGAGATTTAGGTATATCTGCAATGGATATTGCTAACGCGATCACTCTTGGTTTTAGTGAAGGCATACAAACGCATTTTACTATTTCTGGACGTAGTTATGATGTTATTCCTGAGCTCGATCAGCAATATCGCAATCGGCCTGATATTATAAATAATTTGCAATTACGCACAGCAAGCGGTGATCTTGTGCCCTTGTCGAATTTGGTGACGATCAAAGATAGTATAGGACCTAATAGTTTAAATCATTTCCAACAACTGCGTACAGCAACGATTACGGCGAGTTTGTTGCCGGGTTACACTATGGGGCAAGCGCTGGATTATATTGAAAAACAGGTGCGACAAATTGCGCCCAATATTAAAATCGATTATAGCGGGCAGTCTCGACAATTCATGCAAGCTAGTGGCGCGATGGGTGTTACTTTTGGTTTTGCCATTATTTTTATTTTTCTTGTGCTTGCAGCGCAGTTTGAAAGTTTTCGCGATCCGTTTGTGGTTATGTTCAGTATTCCGCTTTCAACTTTTGGGGCAATGCTGGCATTATGGTTCATTCACGGTACTTTAAATATTTATTCTGAAATTGGTATTGTGACGTTGATTGGATTGATCTCAAAACACGGTATTTTGATGGTTGAATTTGCTAATCAATTGCAGGAAGAAGGTAGGAGTATACACGAAGCGATTGTCGAGGCGGCAAGTATTCGTTTACGCCCGATTTTGATGACTACGGGGGCGATGGTTTTAGGAGCTTTGCCATTAGCTTTTGCAAGTGGTGCTGGCGCAATCAGTCGACAACAAATTGGCTGGGTCGTGGTTGGTGGGATGCTGATCGGTACGGTTTTTACGCTTTTCATTATACCAACCATGTATACATATTTGGCGGAAAAAAAGAGTCGTCGCGATCTTGTAATGTAACAGTAGTTTTCGTAGCCGCAGGCTTTAGCTTATGCTTATTAACTCTTTAGCCTGCACGGTCGATGATGCTCAAAGTCCGTAGCCGCAGGCTTTAGCCTGCGTGTTTTGTTCGGCACGTTTCAGCTACGCAGGCTAAAGCCTGCGGCTACGGACCTGCGGCTACGGAATTGGACTGTGGATACGAAGTTATAACGCTATTAATTTAATTGAAATATTTGATTTGAAAATTTTTTCAATCAAGTAAGGCTATTTTAAGAATCATCTGCTAGAATTGTTTATATGGAGTAATAGATTTTGTATATAGTTCTTAGATAAAACCACGTAACGCTGCGTACTTTAGTTGATTTATAAGTTTTTGCAAGGATTTTTTTTAAAAATGTTACTAAAATAAAATTCATAACAAATAAAGAGGTGTTTTATGTCTGGTGAAAATACAGTAGTAAGTCCGATACCTATATCAAATCCTGATAATAGCCTTGCGGTTGGTTTTAAACCAGGTCAACTTGATGTGGATAACCAAGCAAACGCTCCTAAACAGACAGAACAAGACTCTGCTTCACCTGAAAAGAGAAGTTTTTTAGATGATCTGTTGGATGCTATCTCAAGTGCAGAAAGTAATGAATCAGCTAAAAAAACTTCCGCAGAAACTTATTTAAGTCAAATTAGCTCTAAGCTAGGGTTGTTAAATTCAAAAGATGAAAAACAGCAGTCAGAAGCGTTAAGATATGCAAAAAATATACAGGGTTTTCAAAAACAAGAAAGCATTTTGATATATTTATCTAGTTTACCAGAGAAGTACAATGATAATAATTTAGTACTGTATGCTTGTTTTCTTTCTCTGGAGCGTATTTTGGCAAATATTTCCAGTAGAGATCAGCAGCTTGTTGATAAGGGCAAGGCTCAGCTAAAAAAGTTTTTTCTTGAGCCATATATGTCGGCTAGGTTGGATAAGCTAAGCGACTATCTTGCAAAAACAGGTCAATCGGGGACGCAAATTTTGGCTAACTGGGATTCTGTCGAAGTGAAAGTTGGAAAAAATAATATTCCATCCGCTTTATCTAAATTTGTGAATGGTATCAAATTAGACCGTCAATTTTCCAAGGCCGCAGAAGAATTTAGGTCAGAGCAACAAGCTAATCCACAAGATCCTACCGCGAGAAAAGAAACAATAGTAGCTTTTTTTAAAGAGTGTAGAGAAATACTTTTGAACACAAATTGTTCGGAGACACTTAAAAAATCTATTTATCAGAAAGTTGCATTGACAATAGTTTATAATTCTACTAGTGAAGGTTGGGAGCTCTCGTTATTAGAGCATAATATTGTGGGCTTTTTGAGTGGTGACACTATCGAAAATGCGGGCTCATTTTGTTTATATGACATTCGGAAAATTCTTCTAAACTTTATCAGGGATAAATCCATTTTTGTTTTTAATACTGCAGAAGGACAGCAAGATTTTTTAAGAAAATTGGTGGTTGTGGCGCGCGCGGTTCAAGCTGACCCAAAGGAAACAGAGGATGCACTTATTGGGTATGTGGCTGAGGCAGTTTTAAAACAACAATTACCTATACGTTTGATAAAATCGATAATGGGCACTGAAAGCGCTTATCTAGTGCTAGATAAAGTTGCTGAAAAAAGAGAAAACAAACATGTAGTTTATTTGGAATCAATTTTATTGGCATTATCCCATGATAATTACCTCAAGGTGGCCGATTATACACAAAAATTTATTACTTCAATGCAGCAGGGATTAAACCACCCGACAAGCCTGTTATCACAAAAAGGCACTGGGGCGGCCTTAATTGGTTTTTGTCGCTTGTATTTTGGTTTAGATAAGGTTTTTCCTAATAAAACTGACGCTGAGCGAGTAGCAATAAGAGAAAGTATAGAGAAATCCATTTTGATTGATAATCAAACGTTATCTCTGGTTTCAGCAACAACTCGTTTTCTAATGTTTAATAAACTTAGCGAAGCTAAGGTTCTCGATAAAATTGATTTATCTGCGTTTTTATCTTGGTTTGGTGGTAAAGACAAGGATTTTGCATCATCGGTTCAAGGTAAGGTTGAAATAGTTACACAGCTGAATACTTTAGCACAAAAAGATGATAAGTGCGCTTTGGCAATTTTAAACAATGAAAATTTACGCAGTGTATTAGGTGCGCAGGGTTGCATAGATATATTGGGTAATCATATCCAAAAATTTCGCGATAGTGACATTCTTAAAACATCTGCAGAACAAAAGCCCGAGCTTGATAAATTAGCAGAAATAGCCAAATTAAGCCTACCCGAAATTCCTATCGATCAAATAATGGATTTGACCAAAAAAGATCAGGCAGCAGCTTCTTCTTATGTGCCTATAGCAGTATTGCATGCTGTGATTTATGGTGATATTGCTAATCTGGGGGCTGAGAAATATCAACGATCTGAGGCAGCTAAAGATGTCGTTCGTAAAGTTATTTTTAAACATTGCGCTGAAGTTTTGTTGAATAAATTAGAACAGCTTAAGAGGTCAGATTTGACATCTGATCAAGTTGTTAAATTAGTTAAAGATACTGAGCTTTTAGCTTCGTCTAAAGAAGTTAGGGATAACATTAAAGATGAGCAAGCAACTGAGTTAGTAGGTTGTTTAACTGACTTTAATGTGGTTATTAGGTTGCCGCAGCTGACTCAGCAAGAATTATTTTCCTTAATAGACAGCTGGCGTGAAGGCCAAGTTAATTTGCTGAATATAAGAGATTTTTATTTGAGTCGCTTCATAAAGCCAGGGGCTATGGAGGAAGCATTATTGAATAAATTAGTATTTTTTGTTACATCATTGGTAGGAATTGTAAAACCAGATAGGCAAAATTTAGCATCGTTAGCTACCTTTGTACAAAATGTCACGTTAATTGAACGTGCGCCGTTAAGTTTATTGCAAACATTGTTTATTAAGTTGCGAGAAGGCAAACAGGATTTAGCGCCAATCATAGTGAGATATTTGCAATTATTAGGTGCTCAACCAACACTGGCGGAAAAGTTAAAAGAGATACTTAAAACTGTTCCAGTCACAAGTCTAGCTCAACTTTTAAGCATTGAAGCTAATAGTAAGGATCAATCTTTTATGCTTGGTCTTTTGACTACAATTTTGGCATCCAATAATCAGACGCATTTTGATCTTTTTCAACAAAATACAGGAGCATGGCTGACTTTATTCGCAACCCCGACCACTAGGGGAATGGAACTTATAAAACAATGCACATCAGAGCAACTACAATCTCTTGTAAGAAGTAATGTGCGATATGCAGCAGTTTTAGCAAGGATTGATGAAGTGAGAAATAAGTTGGATGCTGGGTTTTGGATTGGATTGCTGGATGGTTATGTTGTAACTGTTGATAATGCCGATGATCGTACGGCACTTATTAATTTATCTACTGCCATATATGCAGATGATAAACTTTTAGATGGTTTTTTAAAGAAAATTAAACAAGGAGATATGGGAATTGGCGGAGGAGAGCTTTCGGCAACTGCTATAACGACTCCTAATTTTCATAGAGTTATGTTGGGTGACGTAGTTGATACCGCTGTAGACGAGCACAGAGAAAATAAGTTAGCTGTGCGTTCGCAAACGTTTATGCCGATTTTATTCAAAACTTTAGATTTAGCCAAAGATCCTATAAATCGCCCTAAAGATATCGCACAACGTTTAGAAAAAATTAGTACTTCTTTAGTTAACAAAGGTGTCACATTGAAGCCTGAAGAACAGACTTCGCTATATGAAAAATTAAACTCTGATCTGAATTTGGATCAAGAGTTAATTTTAAGTTTAACCGCAAAGGCATTTGAAAGTTTTATGCAGGTTGTTAAGCAAGAGCAGCGAGGTGTAATCTATGCTGGCTGTCTTTATTTTATAAAAAATAACTTATCACAAGATAACTTATCAGATGGAGCTACCGCTAAATATAATAAGATAATCGAATTACTAAAAACCGTCTCAATTGTTGATTTGGCTCACATATTAGTGATCGATGCAACAACAATAGACATGCCAGATTTCAGGTACGGGATTTTGGCGGTTATTTTGGCTTCTAATGATCAGGAACATTTTGACCTCTTAAAACAACAACCAGCAGCATGGTTAGCCTGTTTTAACACCCCACTAGGTGAAAAACTTATAAATCAATTCACAAAAGGGCAACTCCAATCTCTTGCAGAGATAAATTTGCAATATGCAGTATGTTTGACAAATATTGAGTCTATTAAGGTAAAGATGGGTGGGGATGAGGCAGTACAGAAATTATTAGATAAATATGTAGACGAAGTTTTTACTGCTGAAACCCTAGATGCTAACCGACATGATCTAGTAAAATTGGCGACAAATGCATATGCAAGTGGACAAAATATAGGGTTGTTTTTGGATAAACTTAAGGGTCAGGAGCAAGTTGCTGAAATTCGCCAACCTCTAGCAGATCTCCATACGAGCACATTTGCTTTTGCGAATGTTTCAGAATTTGGCGCAAGTATGGCGGTGAAACAGGGGAATCGTAAAGCTATTCGCGAGAGTCTCTTTCCGGAAATTGTATTTAATAATTTTAAAAAGATTTCTACTGAATTGGACGGTAAAGAGCTAGAAAAAATTAGCAAAAACTTAGAATTGATCAGTAAATCACCAGCGTTAATTGAGTTGTTTAAAGGCGCTTCTTCGGAAGAAAAAAATCGTAGGGTGAGATTGTGTGATTATCTAAATAAAAAAGCAGTATTGAGTAAATTAAGCAAAGAAGCTCTTGAAAACTATATGAATCTGTTTCACGGAGAAGATAGAGTTTCATTGTTGACGGATATATTTGCTAATGTTGACCTTCATTATGTAAATGAGGGTGTAAAAAATAGCTTGCTCGGCTGTGTTCGTGGGGTTTCGGCTGAGGGAGCGATTCGGATATTAGGTAGTGCTCAAGAAGGTAATGCGGAGTTATTGCTTACTAACGAGCAACATGCTTTATTGATGGGAAATAAGGAAGGTATTTTTGCAAAAATGGTTTCACTGAAAGATGCAGATTTAATAAAGAAAAATTGTAAAGCGGCATTCTTCATGAGTAAACATCCTGAAATTTTCTGTGATCAGGCATTTAAAATCCATTTGCAAAAAACTAAGGCTTATCTTGCAGCATTAAAGTCGGCAATGGAATTCTTTAATTTCGATACGAATTCGAAAAAAATTAAAGATTTGGATACGAAAATTAACAACTGTATCCAACAGCAAGAGCTGCAAGATATAGATGAAAAACTATCTTTTTCGGTTGGGGGTTTGCTTCTCGCTAGTGGTGTTGTTAAAGAGGAAGCATTGGCTAGTAGTAGGTTAACGGCATTAGATGCGGTATTCGATTTGTTAAAGAAAACAATAGAACAACAAGTAATAGACCTAACACAAAAACTTAAGGATGCTAATGAGGTTGAACAGGAACAGAGGGCTAAACTGAAGGTTTCACAGGATGCATCAAAGGTTGCGCAGAAGTCTGCACTAGAGGTTGAGCAGAAGGCTGTTGCTGCAAAGGTTGCGCAGAAGTCTGCACTAGAGAATGCTGTTGCTGCAAATAAAAAATTTACTATACATTATAACAGTGCGCAAACAACCAAAAGCGAGTTGGGTCTTTTTGTATCTAGCGTAGTCTCAGGTATGAATGCACTTGGTATGTCGATTGAAAATAACATGTTGGCTGAATTGAACGTTGCTAACTTGGATAAGCAAATTCCCGAATTGAAAACTTTGGGTTCGGATCGTTATAAAACATTGAATGGTAGATCGATAGCTTTATTACAGTATAGAGCTTTGTTAGAAAAAGCAGAAGTTGGTAAGCAGGATGCTGATATTGTGACAATCATGCGTGTTATGAAAAAATTAATCGAAGAAGGGGAAGGGAGTGAGCGGAATCCTATAATTTGGCTTTTATTACCAAAAGAGGCTCTCCAGTTGGTTGAAAATGGGAACCCTTCCATGCTGTTCGTTAACTGGATAGTGGCAGCTATGGCTACAGCTGATAGGGTTAATACACCTCATGCGCCAGGTGAGATTCATGGGGTCATGCACAAGTATGGTCGCATTCTTGCTGCCTCTGCAATAGAAAGTTTAGATGCTAAATTGTCAACAATAAAGGGTGCGGAAAATAAAGAATGTGCTGCTTTTGTTGATGGTTTTCGTGCCACTTTAAATGATTTCTATATACGGCACTCTTGTCTGAATTCTCAGGATCGTAACAAATCTGTTAATCGTATCAGCTTTGATAGTAAGTATGTTTTGGTACATATGATGAGTAAGCAAGTTGATGTGGAGGTAATTCAGAAGATGGTTGCTGTTGGGCCTCATGAACAACATTATAAGCTTCTTTGCTCTGCAGAAAGAAAAGGTTCATCAGCTCCAGTGTTCACTCCAGAAGGAGTGAAACAATTACGTCAAGAAAGAGAGCAAAGGTTGGATCTTATTGGGTTTTTGCTAAAACAGGATGTAATAAGTGCTAAAGGGTATAGGAATGCTTTGTTAACTGAGGCGAAAGATCTTTGCAAAGGATTAGGAAAGAACTATTGGTGGTTTACAGTTAAACATGATGCCTTTCCTCCGGGAGGAAGAACTTTTATTGGGAAAGTTGTAAGTTTCTTTGCTCGAAGTTATCGCGCACAGAATAGCGAAGCCTTTTTAAACGACATGCGGAAAAATGCGGAAAGTGCAAATGCAGAGTTTATAAGAATAGCAAAGGTCAAGAAAGAGGTAGTTAGTGCGGCACCTCAGTTATCACTTGCTGGAGTATTGTCTAGTTCTGAAGTTGTGGCTGAACGAGTAGCGCAGGAGATAGTGCCGTCTTCTGGTAAAGATGGTGTGCCTGATTTGCAGACAGGGCAATCGCTTAGGTATGGAGCTATATATACTGGGCTTGGAGGCAAGATGCCACCACCTTCAATTGTGAGGCAATCATTATCACCAGAGAGTGGGGTAGTTAAAGAGGTTGTAAAACCAGTACCTTCCCTCGAACGCACACCGCTAGGCTATACACCTAATGATTCATCGGCAGTGCATGAAGAAAACCCAGCAAAAATGAATCAATTAAATTAAAATTTACTAAGCAGCGACAATAGAGCTTTTTATTGTCGCT
>Ga0154524_1045_pt1 | contig 13278 bp, 7 predicted proteins | sample RifGroE2_FD_105667 | JGI IMG/M metagenome (GOLD analysis project Ga0154524, IMG submission 105667) | Gammaproteobacteria bacterium GWE2_37_16 | reverse complement strand
GATTACGACTAAAAACATTGGTTAACAAACTCGTGTCGCGGAATGGGCGAGTATGTAAAACAAAGGCTGGTTCGAGGTTGATGCGTGTAGACATTTTGGGAATTTTAAATTTTGAATAACTGTGCAATAATTTATCATGCCACTCAGGGCGATATTAGCAACAGAGGGTTGAAAAGCAAAGCAATTAATTAAGTTCTCAATCTTGGTTTTTGAAACTTGAATGGTTAAAGTTGAGTGATTCAACTTGAACTATTCAAGTTTCAGGGGTATAATTCCCAAAATGAATCAATTACCAAATAGAGTGGTTAATGTTTATGAGGATAGCAGTATGAAAAATGATGAGTTATTCCCTTTGCGGGTTGCTAGTGGAAATCGATTTTGTAACAGGGAAAAGGAACGTAAATTATTAAAAGAGTTATTTAGGCAGAAACGTCCAACAGTATTGATTTCTCCAAGAAGATATGGCAAAACAAGCTTAGCGTACAAAGTTACGGAAGAGCTTAAATATCCATTTTGTGTCATAGATTTTTTAACCGCTTATAACGATGAATCGATTTGCGCGTGTATTGTTAAGGGTGTTTCGGAGTTGGTATCAAAAATTATGCCAACCAACCTGAAAACAGTACAACTTTTAGAAAAATGTTTTTATGGCGTGAAAGTATCAATTTTATCAAAATTTATTGAGCTTGAATTTACTTCCCCTGTTGAAAAAATAGATCCTGTGCGGCAAGTTCTGGAAGTGTTGAAAGGTTTAGAAACCTTGGCGGGTAAATTAAATAAAATTGTGGTGGTATTTATTGATGAATTTCAACGTGTTTTAGAAACGGAAAGAGGAGATGCTATTCAGGGTTCAATTCGGAGTATTGCTCAGTTAACGCAAAATATCGCTTTTCTTTTTTCAGGCAGTTCACGTCATATGTTGTCGCAGGCTTTCGATGATTCCAATCAGCCTTTGTACATGATGTGTGAGAAAATATTTTTAGGAAGAATAGCGGCGCAGGATTATGTGCCATATATTCAGGAAGCAGCAAAAATTCATTGGAATCAGGAGTTACATTTAACGGAAATAGATCGAATTGTAGAACTTAGTGAAGAACATCCGTTTTATGTGAATTTTTTATGTAGTAAATTATGGCAAAAAGATATCCCACCTCTTGATACCAATGCCGTTGATGCGGGTTGGCAGGAGTGTTTTGTTAGTGAAGAAAGAAGATTGATTGAAGAATTGGATAAATTAACAATTGCGCAGCGATCAATATTAAAAGAAATTGCTCATACGCCAAATCTAAATGCGCCAACAGCAACGCACTTCCTTCATAAAGTAAAAATGTCATCAGGAACAGTGACGCCGATTCTTAAATCTTTAGAAAAAAAAGACATGATTTATGTCGATCCAAAAGGCATAACCAGATTGCTTGATCCTTTGATGAAATATATGTTGGTTATGAATTAGGGATCAATAATGAAGACACAAGATAAAGACTTGCGGCTACGTTATTCTTGTGATTTGCCCGTGATTTTTTAGAAGTTACCAAATTCAAAAAACAACTCATTGAATTATATAGTAATTACATCCACATACCCTGAGGATTATTAATGGCTAATTGTTGTTAATATATCAATGCTTTTTAATTAATTTCACTTCCCGTGAAATTAACCCCACACCACCAACCGTAAATCCGATTGTTTTTGTAAGGCAGAATTATAGGGCAAAACGCGAACTCCATAGCTGTAGAAGCCGGTATCTTCGACGTTATATTGTGCAATATAAGTCAAAATTCCGCTTTCACGCTTGTCGACCAATTGCATAGGAATAATGGTTACAGGTTCCTGCATTTTTTGATTTTCATTTTTTGCTAGAATTAATTCTATTTTTAATTCTGAAGCTTTAACTTTACCTGAGAAAAGCAAAACTTTAATGGTTACCATTCCTTCGGTCATGATTTTGCCATCTTTAACACCATTGACCAAAATAGTTTTTATTTTGACTGTATAAAAACGCTCTGTGACATCTTTTCCCCAGGCGACAATCTTTTTTAATTTTGCGTAGGCGTCACTTTCTAAATCAATAGAATATTTGGCTAGTGGATAATAAAGTTTTTCTAAGTATTCATTTGCCATGCGTTGACTGCTGTATTGATAAGCGATTTTGGCAATGGAAGCTTTCATTTTTTCCAACCATTCCTCTTTAGGGGTTCCTTGATTATTAGTATAATAAAGCGGGGCGATGGAATATTCCAAAGTATCCAACATGTACATGTTTTCCATGTCATCTCGCTGCGCTTCATCTGCTAAAGAGGGGAAGCTGTCGATAATCCAGCCGATTTTCGGTTCATAAGCTTCATCCCACCAACCGTCTTGAGTGGAAAAATTCAAACCACCATTGAGACCGACTTTCATGCCACTAGTGCCACAAGCTTCTTTGCCAATTAGAGGAGTGTTTAACCAAATATCAATGCCATGGGTCAATAATTTGGCAAGTGCCATATCGTATTCTTCCAAAAAGATAATATGTCCTTGAAGGTTTTTATCGCGTGCGGTAATAATAAAATCACTGACTAATTCTTTCGCTAAAATATCGGCAGGATGGGCTTTGCCGGCGATGACCAAAACGATTGGTCTTTGGGTATTTGTCAAAATGCGCGCTAGGCGTTCTTTGTCGCGTAAAATAAGAGCATTGCGTTTATAAGATACAAATCTGCGAGCAAGTCCGATCATTAAAACGTTGCTATCCAAACAATTTAAAGATTGGCTAATGAGCAGTTTGCTTTCGTTGCGTGCTGGATATTCTTGTACAACGCGGGTGCGGATTGCATCGAGTAGTTTTTCTTTTTCTAGTTGATGGGCATCGAAAAGTTTTTTATTGGGTATAGTTGCAATTTTCTCCCAGACTTTCGGGTCAGCCTGTTTTATTTTCCAGTCAAAACCAAGATATTCATCATAGAGATTTTTCATAGCATCGCCGATCCAGGTTGAGAGGTGAATGCCATTAGTAATTTCATCGATTGGTGTTTCGGATTCTAAAACCCCAGGCCAAATTTTTTGCCACATAGCGCGAGAAATATTACCGTGAATTTTAGACACAGCATTAGCTGATTCGGATAAATTAAGCGCCAAAGCGGTCATGGAAAAGACCGGTATTTTTTCTTCAAAATCTCGAGCGAGTGTCATAATTTTATTGATAGCACTCGTGATTTTATCGATAGTGTTTTGGCTGGCTCCAATAAATTCCTGATATTTGAAAAAATATTTATGAATTAAATCTTCGCTAAAGGTTTCATTTCCTGCAGGAATTGGTGTGTGCGTTGTGAAAACTGAAGAAGAGCGTACTGCCGTGCAAGCCTCATCAAAAGACAAGCCTGTTTTAGCTAATTTTCTTATCCTTTCCAGTAATAAAAAGGCGGAGTGACCTTCGTTTAAATGATAAAGAATTGGATTGAGATTGAGTTTTTCAGTGATAAAACGAGTCCCGCCAATACCAAGAATAATTTCCTGTATTAAACGTGTTTCTTTGGGCCCTGCATAAAGACGGCTGGTGATTTCGCGATCGGATGGGGAATTTTCAGGTACATCGGTGTCGAGTAAATATAAGCTCACTCGTCCTACTTTTATTTCCCAAACCCGCACGTGCACGGTGCGATCTAAAACTTCTACACTGACAGAAATTGCTTTACCATCGTTGTCATTAACAAGACGCATTGGAACTTGGTTTGGATCTTGCGTTTCATAAAAAGCGATTTGTTCATTTTGGAAATTGATGCTTTGATGAAAATAACCCTGTTTGTAAAAAAGACCGATGGCGATCATTGGTACATTTAAATCAGACATGGTTTTTAGGTAATCGCCAGCAAGAATGCCGAGTCCACCTGAATAGATGGGTAAGCACTCATCTAACCCATATTCCATGCAAAAGTAAGCAATAGGGCGTTCATTGCAAATTGCATTTGTATTACAAGTCTCATTGATTTTTTTATCTCCGCAGTAGGAGTTAAAATATTGTAATTTGTTATGGTATTCGTGCATGTAGTTTTCATCATGTACTTTTTTTAGTAAAGCTGCATGGGAAACGACGTTCAAAAAGCGTACTGGATTATGTTGTACTTTATCCCAAATTACTGAATCAATTGCCTGGAAAAGTAGTTTGACGCTTTCATGCCATGACCACCAAAAATTATAGGCAATATCACGTAACCCACTAATTTCATTTGGTAAAATGCCTTCATTTTGCATTAGGTGAAATCTTGGTGTGGTTGTTTCCGCTTCCTGAATTAATGTGTAATATTTTTCGCCAGATTCGGTAGTATCAAAACGGGCATAATAAATTTCATTAAATTCTATTGCCTGTTCATAAGCATCTAAATAATTCTTATAGAAGAATGACCAGTCAGCTAGTTTGGCTAAACTTGCTGATTTTTGGCGAATAGCATCGTTATAGGTGGAATCGCGTTTTAAAATTACAATTAATTGATCGCAAAGAGTTTTTATAACGGTTTCCTGGGATTTGTTTTTGCGTTCCAGAACAAAAACCGCATCGCGATAATCGGAGTTTTTGAGACTTGAAACCCAACTACCAAAACCGGCAAGATCAGTGGTAATTGTGGGGGTTGTTTGAGCGATACTTTCCAGTGGCGTGTATCCCCACGGTTCGTAAAAAGATAAAAATAACGAAAGATCACAGGCGGCAAGGACTTGCTCATAAGGTAGATCGAAAACGCCATCAGTGCCATCTAGATAAGCGTCAGAATAAACAACATGAATTTTGCGGTTTGGATCTTTGAGATTTAAATTGGAACATGCTCTTAGTAGTGGATCGCTATTGGGATTGGCTATTTTATGTGTAGCAATGCCAAAAGCGGCGTTTTGCTCCGGTAAAGTGGCGCGATCGATATTTAACAGGCTGTCTTGTTTAGTATGATGGTTGGCAGCGATTAGAAAAAAAAGCACAATTTCTGAATCTTCGGGTTTTAGGGATTTTTCTAATTCCGTTATAGTATTTAGTAATAGATCATAACCTTTATTATGAAACTCATAACGCCCTGATGTTATCCAGAAATGAGTATTTTCGGGCAAATTTTTCCCAATAACTTTGGAAGTTATTTCCAGAAGATGGGTGCGTGTTGTAGCGGTTTTTTCATAGTATTTAAATTGTTGAGTTTTTTCTATATCCAAACCATTGCTGGCAATTTTGTCGGGGTATTTATCGAGAATAATATTAGTCTCATCTGCAGTAAGGTCGCTAACAGTGGTAAAACAATCAGCTTCTCTTGCTGCCGCTGTTTCAAGAGAGTGTTTGGCAAAAACCCCATAATTTTTAGCTTCGGCGTTTGGGTCAAAATTCGTATCTAAATTGTAAACAAGTTTATTGTAAGAGGCGAGAGTACGTCCTAAAACTGTGGCATGAGTTGTGAAAATAGTGATAACATCGCGGCAGTGTTTTTTTAAATATAAGATACCGGCTCCACAAAGCCATTCATGAAAATGAGCTATTAATTGGGTGTTTGTATCAGAAAATTCTTCGCACAGCGCTTTAACAACTTCACCACTTGCAGTAGAAAATAAAATTGGTTCATAGTATTCAAAATTACTTGCTAAAGAGTCAACGCCGTAATCAGACCAAAGATCGTAGAGCAAAGTGTTGATGTTATAACGATCCTTATAGGCAACTAAAATAACAGTAGGTTGTTCAGTTTTTTCACCATAACCTATATCCCAGTAACCGATGCAACAAAGCAAACCTTTACTGGTAAGTAATGTTTTAATTTTGTCGTTTGTAGGATTGTTTTCTTCAATAAAATGGTGATTGTTTTCCAACCATGGACCGATCAGTATGTAGTTTGCCCCAAAATTTTTAATGGCTTGTTTGGCTTTGCTGCGTAAAACAGTATAAATACCGCCAACTTTGTTGCAGACTTCCCAGCTTATTTCGAAAAGAAATGTGGTTTTATTCATGTTAAATTATTTGGGAAAAGTCACTGACAATATTTTGAAAATTGATATAAGCGTCATAAGGGTTTTTGTAAGGGTTGAAATACTTATGTACATCGCCATCATTAGCATATTTAGTACACATGTAATAAAAATGATCTGAGGTTAAAAGAGAACGCCAGGTGTGAATGAAATCGTTGTTGCCGGTGGCTTTAACTGGTTGCTCTAGGGCATACACGGCTTGTAAAGCGTCTTCTTGCAAGTGATTGCCACGCCAGGCGGTTAAGTTGCGTTCCTCATCTGCCCAGGAAATAAATTCAGGTATATCAAGTGTTGCTACGGATTCAAAGGTAGTATTGACTTCATGCGGTGTCATAAAAACGAAATTTGGATTTTTTAAAATGCTTTTTGGTAGATATTCAAGGAAATCGAAAATACCAGTTTCACGCCATTGATGTTCGCCAAAAGTCTCATAGTCCATAAATAAATTTATCATTTGAGCGTTGCCGTCTGTGGCGTGAACCCACTGAGCATATTTTTCTGCGTCAAGAGGGAAGCCAGACCAACCGCGATTAGAAAAACGAAAAGCTATATCATCTGATAAATTATAATTTCTTAGCAATAATTTAATTTTTTTGCAGTTTGGCGGCTGATAAATAAAATTTGGACTACGCCAGCCGAGAACTTTATCTGCCCCTTCAGTTAAAATAGAATGATAACCAAGATCTTCAATGAATTTGGCGAGTTCGTTATTGTAAATAAGCTCAGTATTGCGAAAGCTTTTGGCATTGAAGTTGAATTCTTTTTTAATAAGTTGATGGTGAATTGCAACCTGTTCTTTGAATTCCTCTTTGGAAAAGAGATAACTGAGGCTGTGATAAAAAGTTTCGTTGAGAAATTCCACGTGTCCTGTAGCCGCCAGCTCTTGGAAAGAATAGAGAATTTCTGGGCAAAACTTTTTGCATTGTTCGATAAAAGTCCCAGAAATAGAATAAGCTACTTTGAAAGCGCCTTGATATTGTTTGATTAATTTTAAAATTAGCGCATTAGTTGGCAGATAGCATTTATTTGCCACCTTCAATAAAATATTACGATTAGCTTCGTCATCTTCATAATAATGATTGTTGCCGATATCGAAATAGGTGTATTTTCTTAAGCGGTTAGGTTGATGAACTTGAAAATATAAACAGATGGCGACCATGGTGTATCCTAGTTTTGGGTTGATGTTTTTTTATTTTAAATATTTTCAAAAAATAACATGTTGGTTTTAAATATGATTTAAATGTACACATTTTTTGACATATGTGAAATTTTCTCAAAAATTTCATTCATCCCTTTAACTTCCTGTTAAATTATTATAAACAGAAATGATTTTATCTCCTGCAATATCCCAAGTTAAATGTTCCATTTCCTTTTTTGCATTAGTAATCAATTCGGCACCCAGACCTTTGTAAGCGAGTACAGCCAAAATTTTCGCGGCCATATCATCGGTGTCCCAGAAGTCAGCATTTAAGGTATTGTGTAATGCCTCAGCAACCCCGGATTGTTTGGATATAACTACAGGAACATCCTCTGAAAGGGCTTCCAAGCATGAAAGTCCAAATGGTTCGGAAACACTTGGCATAACGTAAACATCAGCAAGTTGATAGATTTTTTTTACCGTTTTCTGATCAAGAAAGCCTGTGAAATGGACATACTTACCGATGCGTAAAGCTGCAACTTGTTCTATCATTTCAGCGAGAAGGTGACCAGTTCCCGCGATAACAAATTGTACATCTTTGCGTTTATCGAGGATTTTTTTGGCGATTGCTATAAAAAAAGATGGACCTTTTTGTTGCGTTATTCTTCCTAAAAACAACACCATCTTGGTTTTGGATGATTTGGTATTGATTTTATGTTTTATATTTGATTGTTCAATGCCATTGTAAACCACTTCAATTTTATTTGCAGGAATACCGTAATGGCTGGTTATGATGTTTTTTGTATAATTACTGACAGCAATTACCTTATCCGCTTGTTCCATGCCGTATTTTTCAATATCAAAGATTTGACGGTTGTAATTTTTGGTACCGCTGCGATCTATTTCTAAAGCATGGGTGTGGAAAATTAGTGGTTTTTTGCTGATACTTTTCGCTTTTATGCCAGCTAGAATAGTCATCCAGTCATGAACGTGAATTACATCATGCGATATTTGTTCTGCCAGTCTTCCTGCTATTTCACTGTAACGTAAAACCTCATTGAATAAGTTATCACCGTAGCAAGCAGTGATTTTGATTGGTGTGAAATCTGGTGAGTGATGATCAATGGTTTGTTTTACGATCAGTTTTTTTTTGTGGTTCTTTTGGTTTGGGTTGTTTTTTTCTTCAATAAAATTCTGGTATTCATTGGTGGAAAAATATGGGTGTAACAGGGAGTCGATCTGGCAAATATTGATTAAATTTGAAGACGTAACAGCGATTTGTTCATCGTAAAGATCAACACCGATTAAATTAACCAAAGTTTCTGTAGATGAAGCAGAGTGAGAGCTAAAATCATGAGGAAGGACTAGATTGATTAGAATGTTTTTTTTAGTTAACGCATGCACTATAGCGTGACAGGCAACGCCTAGTCCGCCGCTAATATAAGGTGGATATTCCCAACCGTACATGAGAACTTTCATTATTTATCGTCCTATTTGAAAATATAATCGTAGGTTAAAATCTACGGTTACAGATATTTTGTAGTTTTTATGATTGCAATAAATGAATCATTCTTATAATTTCCGCTACACTCCAAGCCTGGCTGATACAACCATCAGGATTATGTGGCTCATTGCCTGAGAAAATTTCTGAAATTGTACCAATTCCAGCATGGAAAAGATGTTTTTCCAGTGCTGTCAAACATGGTCTTAAAATATTTTCAACTGCTTTTCGATTTGGTGTTGTTTTTATCAAGGCAGCTGTGAAATGTCCTAACAGCCAAGGCCATACTGTGCCGTTGTGATAGGCTAAATCGCGACTCTCTGGTGAACCTTGGTAAACGCCTTGATATTTTGGATTTTTGGGAGACAAAGTGCGTAACCCGTATGGAGTTAGAAGATGTTCGCGTACTGAATCGACTACTTTTATCATGGTTTCCGCAGGTAAAGGTGAGTATGGCAAGGAAACAGCGAAAATTTGATTAGGTCGTATCGCCGTACTATCTGGATTTTCAGGATTATTTAAGTCGACAAAGTCACGCAAAAACCCAAGGTTTTCATCCCAAAAAGTTTTGCAAAAAGAATTTTTTATAAGGTTTGTGAGAGGTTGAATTTCTGAGGCAATTGGATCATGCAATTTTCTGGCTAAATGTTGCATAAAGCAAAGCATATTATACCAAAGGGCATTGACTTCTACCGCCATGCCATGACGTGGAGTGACAGCGTGTCCATTTACAACAGCATCCATCCAAGTTAAATTCAATTTATTTTCGTTATCACCGGCAGCAATTAGGCCATCATCACTCATATGAATACCATAGTCAGTACCGTTTTTGTAATTATGGAAGATATTTTTTAATGTGGACCATAGGTGATTACGCACGATTCTGAGATTTTTGGTTTTTAAATAATATTGTTGCACCGCCCAGGCAAACCACAAACTGGCATCAACGGTGTTGTAAGCATTTTGTTCTTTGGTTGGACCTAGAAAGTTTGGAATAAGACCGCGCTGTTCGTTTTGAGCGTAATTTTGTAAAATGGTTAGGCATTTTTTGGCTTTTCTTTTGTTACCGCAGAGCGTTAATCCCGGTAAAGAAATCATAGTGTCTCGTCCCCAAGAGCCAAACCAGTGATATCCGGCAACAACAGACACTTGTTCAGTATCAGGTTTTTTTTGCAAAAAAGAGCGTCCGACTTTTTGTAACTGTTGTTGTAGTGCTATGCCTTTATCTTGTTTATTTAATTTACGTCGTCTTTTTAGCTCAATATTCCAAAGCTTTTGTAGATTTCCAGTTTCTTCTTTAAGTGAGCAGGAAAAAATAACTTCCCCTTTTTTGTTAAAATTCAAAGTAAGTAAACCTGGGGTAAATAAGTCCTCTTCGCTAGCAAAGCCGCGTTCCTGTTCTTTAGTGTAGTGAAAATTTTCGTACCAGCAGGTTTCTTCCCGAAAATTAAAAGCAGTACTTGTTTGTAGGAATAAGCTTGGTAATCCTTGATAAGGAGTGATAGTGCAGCCATTTTGACATTTACTGGTTGTTGTTTGTAAACCAGAATTTTGTCGAGTTAAAGCGTGAAAATTTCGGCAAGCAAGTAGTGGGCGGATGGTGATTCTACTTTTTGGATCATCATGCTTGCTGCGGTGTAGTTTGTATTTAATTAAAAGTGTATCTTTTTCATGTAGCTGTAAAATTTCTTTGTGAAGAATTGTGTTACCAAAGCGATAAATGAAACAGGGGTGAGTGGTAAGATTAAATTCCTGAAAATGATCAAAACTACCGTCTAAAAAAGCATCTCGATATTGATGAGCTGTCAAAAAATGTTCAGTTTCTTTGTGGCAAAAAATATCTTCCAATTGAGATAAAAGAACATATTTACCGAAAGGGTTTTGCAGATTGCTAACCAGAAGACCATGATACTTGCGGGTATTGCAGTTAATAACGGTGCTTGAAGCATATCCGCCTAAACCGTTGGTTTCTAGCCATTCTAAAGACAAAGTTTGATCGATAGTTAAACCAACAGCCTTTTTGTAATAAAAATCCATCTTATTTCCCTCTAGAATATTTATTTTTTATGGTTTTTTGCAATGGTGCAAATATGAAAATATTTCTATTAGTTATGTTACTGCAATATATTGCATCTGCATAGAAAAAATCTTAATGTATATGAAAAAAATGAGGGTTTAACAATTATTAGAAAGCAGGATCTATCCCTTTCCCTAAATTCGGTATAAATCATGCGATTTTTCGATGCAATACCGTATAAATTACTGTATTGTAAGCTGGAAATTTCTTTCCTAAAATGAAATTAGAGTGGGTGAGGGATGCAAAAATCCGTTGCAATAAAAATATGTCAACTAGCTGGATTTTTTTTGATTTTCTGAAATAACATATTGATTTATATAGTAATTATATTAGCATATCTTAATCAAAACGTGGCTTAATTTAAAAAGGTAAAAATATGAACGATAAAACACAAGCTTTTGAGTTAAATTCAAATGATGAAGAAAATGATCAAGTTAAGCAGCGTCATATCAAGTTGGCTGAGTTAAGATCTAGGGGGCAAGCTTATCCAAACGATTTTCGGTTTAGTGATTGGGCTTTAGATTTGCACAAAAACTATGCTGACAAAGATGCAGAAACGTTGGCTATGTATCCGGTTTCAGTGAAGTTGGCAGGTCGCATTATGACGCGTCGTCTTATGGGGAAGGCAAGTTTTGTGAATATTCAGGATATGACAGGTCAAATACAACTTTATGTCCGTCAGGATGATTTGCCAGACGGTGTTTATGAACAATTTAAAAGCTGGGATTTAGGTGATATTGTTGGTGCTCACGGTATTGTGTTTAAAACTAAAACTGGCGAATTATCGGTTAAAGTGAATGATATTCGACTTTTAACTAAAGCATTGCGCCCTTTGCCTGAAAAATTCCATGGTTTAGCTGATCAGGAAACGTGTTATCGACAGCGCTATTTGGATCTTTTGGTTAATCCAGAATCGCGACGTAATTTTCAAATTCGTTCTGCATTGATTTCCGGTATTCGCAAATTTTTAATTGAGCGCCAGTTTATGGAAGTTGAAACGCCGATGTTACAAAAAATTCCTGGCGGCGCACTTGCCAGACCATTTGTCACACACCATAACACTTTAGATATGACTTTGTATTTGCGTATTGCTCCTGAATTAGCATTAAAGCAATTGGTAGTGGGTGGTTTTGAGCGCGTTTTTGAAATTAATCGCAATTTTCGTAATGAAGGCATGTCAACGCGCCATAATCCTGAATTTACTACGTTGGAATTTTATCAGGCTTATGCTGATTATCAGGATTTAATGGATCTTACCGAAACGCTTTTACACACTTTGACGCGTGACATTTTGGATTCACCAATTATAACTTTTCAAGGTACAGAATGTGATTTTAGTAAAACCTTTGCGCGTTTTACGATGCGAGAGGCGATCTTGCATTTTAATCCGGATATTAAATCTACCGATCTGGATGATATCAATATTGCACGTCGTATAGCTGAGCAATATGGAGTTAATTTACAGCCTACTTATGGTTTGGGGAAGGTTTGGACAGAAATTTTTGAAAAAACCGTAGAGAAAAAATTACTGCAACCAACTTTTATAACTTCTCACCCGGCGGAAGTTTCGCCATTAGCGCGTAAAAATGATCAAAATCCATTTGTCGTTGATCGTTTTGAGTTTTACGTCGGCGGTCAGGAAATTGCTAATGGTTTTTCGGAGTTGAACGACCCCGAAGATCAGGCGGAGCGTTTTCGTAAACAAGTAGAAGAATTGGCAAGCGGTGATCAGGAAGCTATGCACTATGATGCTGATTATATTACCGCGTTGGAATATGGTTTGCCGCCAACAGCAGGTGAGGGTATTGGTATCGATCGTTTGGCGATGTTGTTTACCAATTCTGCTTCGATTCGCGATGTGATTTTGTTTCCGCTTTTAAGAATAAAAGATTGAGGTTTTTAGTCGCGGGTTTAAACATTGCACTTTATTGGTACAGGTTTGAATTTATTTTTTGTGGATTTTAAGCACATAAAGAAAGTAGTCGCAGACTTTAAAGCTGCGACTACGAAAAGGTAGGTTGTTAAAGGATAATTATTCTACGGAAGCGGTAACTTCAGCTTCTTTTGCTTTGGGGGTGACCTTTTTAGCGGTTGGTTTGCTAACGGCTTTTTTAACAATAGTCTTTTTCTTAGCTAACAAAACTTCATCTTTTTTAGGTTTCTCCAAAGGAGTTTTTTGTACGTATTTTTGTTTGAAGCGATCGACTCTTCCTGCGGTATCAATAACCTTTTGTTTGCCGGTATAAAAAGGATGACAATTGGCACAAATATCCAAGTGTAATTCTTCTTTTTCCATAGTGGATTCAGTAACGAAACTATTACCACAGCTGCAGGTGACTTTGAGTTCTTTATATTTTGGGTGGATATTTTCTTTCATAAGTTATTGTCTCTTAAAGTAAAATTATTTTTTTGTGCGATTCTCTTTGCAGTATAACATTTTTTAACAAATTTAATCAAGATAGACTGGTATAATTTAAAAACACTGTATTTTACTAAGGCTAAGGGAATTTGCATTTTATACTGATACTATACCCATCGCCTTTTGAGTTGCGGCGTTGTTGCCATCGTCGCTCGTGTCCTCATGTATGTTTGTAT
>Ga0154524_1040_pt1 | contig 13793 bp, 10 predicted proteins | sample RifGroE2_FD_105667 | JGI IMG/M metagenome (GOLD analysis project Ga0154524, IMG submission 105667) | Gammaproteobacteria bacterium GWE2_37_16 | reverse complement strand
TCATAACGTAACTCCTTTTTATTAAGAGATTAAAGATTTACGTTATATATCAGCGAGTTATTTTTTTATACTAAAAGTTTGTCGTGTACAAAGCCAAAAGATATGTAAATACGATTACCTTACAAATCAATATATTACCCTGAAAATACTTAAAATATCTGGACATTTGCCGCTATTTTGCTATAATATACCGTCAAAGAAAATTCAACAATTTGGGGGCGACCTGGTTTCGACGTGGGTTACAAAGCCTTCAGGTGCATGTCGAGCAGATAACCTCTCTCGTTAAACCCGGTTATAAAATATAATCGCAAAAGCGACTAAATTTGCTGCAAACAATCGCATCTTCGGACGCGCTTTGTTAGCTGCCTAATCTAAGGCAAAGCAATCGTTATCAGTGTGTGCTTATGCGTGCTGCCTAACGATCATTTACATAAGATCGCAGTATAAAGCGTCTGACAATATACTGTTAAAACTTTTCAGAATCGCTGTTCTCCAACCGTGCTGGTCAGACGAGAATGGTTAAAAATAAAAGACTCAGCTAAACATGTAGTTACTTGGGGTAGAGGATTTACGGACGCGGGTTCAATTCCCGCCGCCTCCACCAATTGATTATCCCACAAATCCAATAAAATCCGAACCTTATCGGCATTTTAAAGACCTGTAACATCCTAAGTAATTTTATAAAATCCGGTTGTTTTAGCAGTACCGATTGTAGGGTTCTGTCGCAAAATTAAATTAAAACGATTAAAATGGCGCCAATAGTTGACCGATAAGAGGAGCGAAAGTTATGATTAGTTTTAAAGGTAGTTCGTTGGTATGTTGCTTATTCTTTGAGTTACAGAAATATTGAGGAATTAATTAAAGAGCGCGGATTAGCTCTTGATCATGCTACTGTGCAGCTTTGGACAGCAAAGTATGCGCCACTATTGAAAGAGGAGTTTCGTAAAAAACACAAGAAGAACGCTGGCTGCAGTTGGCGTATGGATGAGACCTACATAAAAATAAAAGGGAAATGGTGCTATCTGTATCGAGCGGTAGACAAAGAAGGAAGTACCGTAGATTTTATGCTTTCCAAGAAACGCGACCGCACGGCAGCGCTGAAATTTTTCAAAAAAGCCCTTGGATCAAGCGGACTGCCAACGACAGTAACAATTGATAAAAGCGGTGCTAATAATGCGGCTTTGGAACGGCTAAATCTATTGTTTTTGCTGAGCGGATTATGCTTTTTTACAATTTTTATAAGGCAGCTCAAATATCTAAATAATATTGTTGAACAAGACCATCGTAGCATTAAGCGTATAACCAGACCAATGCTTGGTTTCAAGTCTTTTGCAGCCGCCGAAGCTACTATTGCTGGTATAGAATTACATCACATGCTTGCCAAAGGACAAATGATTTGCGGTTCCAATATGCCAGTTTGGGAACAATTTTATGCGTTAGCAGGATAATTATATCCAGCAGAAGTCTGCATTTGGTCTTTTATAATATTTGCGACAGAACCAAAAAAAGCCTCGTTTATTGAGGCTTTTTTTAGAGAAAGGCAAAGATATTAAATTTTTTCTTTTTTTAACTCGGTTACAACCTTATCTGTAATTTCAAGTTTTGGATCATTATAAACAGTACTTACTTTAGTCACCACAAGATCATATTTTTGATCTGCCGCAATTTTATTCACTACTGTTTCCACACGTTTCAAAATGGTTTGCATGGATTTATTTTGAGCATCAGTCAAATCATGTTGGAAACTGGCTTGCATATCCCGCAGTTTTTTCTGTTCGGCAATAATATTATCTTGGTTTTTCTTTACATCATTTCCTTTAATTTTGCCACTGTCTTTATTATATTTATCAATATCGTTTTGTAAGTTTTTTTGAGCTGTAACAATTTCTTGGTTGCGAGGCTCAAACTGTTTTTTCAATTGATCTTGCAGCAACGTAACCTGTGGGTCATTTGAAAGCACTTTGTTTAAATCAAGAACGCCGATCTTTGTATCAGCGAAAGCGGCATTTGCAGCTAACAAGAGACCTGCTGCTATAAGAAGTGAAACTTTTTTCATTATTATTTCCTCGTTTAAGTTTAAGTTTAAATCAAAAAATCAATACATCTAGTTAGTAATGTAACTCAGTCTTGCCGCAGCTAAAGGCGAGTTAATAGACTCAGTGGTCATTATAATACAGAAAATCTAACTTCTGCAAATATACCCTTCGTATTTTAATTTTAAGCGCTGTTTCCTGTGCTATTCGTAGCAGTTATGTACGGGAAGGACACTCCTGTTGCTCACTCCTTACCTTTTAGCCAAGAAATTGAAACACGAAGGGTATACGGGATAGAACCGAAAAATCATTAGTATAGTATGTACCCCCTAAGTTTGGTGGGTAGCTAGCTATTTTAGTGAATGAGTAAGCTGTTGGCGAATTCCATCAATTGTTTTTGTGCCATCGAGAAGTATGTAAACAGGATGAGGGGTATTATTTTTTGCACAAGAACGATAATAGGCAATCAAAGGTTCTGACATTTCATGATATACCCTTAATCTCCTCTCTACGGTGGCAAGAGCGTCGTCGTCTCTGGTGACTAGAGGTTCTCCTGATTCATCGTCTATATTGGGACGTTTTGGTGGGTTATAAAGGTTGTGGTAAGTGCGCCCTGATGCAAGATGAACACGTCTCCCAGAAAGTCTCTTTTTGATTTCTTCGTCATGGACGTGAATATTTATAACATAATCTACGACAATCCCATTTTCTTTAAGGGCTTCAGCTTGAGGAATTGTTCTGGGAAAACCATCTAGCAAATAGCCAGAGGAACAGTCTTTTTGTTTAAGTCGTTCTTTTATCAGGTCAACCATTATGCCGTCTGAAACAAGAGCTCCTTTTTCCATAATAGACTTCACCAATAATCCCAATTTACTTTGAGACTGAACTGCTTCTCTTAACATCTCACCTGTGGAAATCACAGGAACGTGATAAAGCTCGGACAAAAAGCGGGCTTGAGTCCCTTTCCCAGCGCCTGGAGCTCCTAGTAAAATTATACGCATAAACAGAAGTTATAACTCTCTAAATTTGTAAAGGAATAAATGCTAAAACAACCAAAACCAAGGCAATAATGATATTGGTGATAACCGTACCCAAAGGAACTTCTATCGGATTAGATCGGTGTTTTTTATACTTAATCAAAGCGGAAAGAAAAAGTGCGGAAGCACTAACAAGACATACGGCTTTTAATATTTCGTGGACATTCATTTCTATATTAACTACATTACTTGCTACATTGCCAAGACCGATAGAGTCAGAGGCAGTACTTGGCAAAGAGTGATTTGCCGATTGTGATGGGATTGCTGAGGCTTTCATCGAAAATACAAAAAAAACTAGAGCCAATTTTGATAAAAAATTCTTTTTCACTAAAACCTCTTCATACAGTTGATAAAAACAAAGATTAAAATTTAGGAGTCACATATTTTTCAAGCAAGCTTTGACAGTTAGACAAAGTTAAAGGTTTTACTAAAAAATCATTAACGCCCAAATCAAAAGCACGTTTTTTTAGGCTACTTTGTTTGTACATAGTCACGGCAATAATGGGAATATTTTTTATGTTCCCATCCATGTTGCGAATTTTTTTTGTAATATTGAGCCCGTCTATATCAAAAATACCCAAATCCATTATGATTATATCGTAATGGTTATGTTCAAGCAGAGCTAACGCTTCATATCCAGTATTAGCTATAGCTACTTGGCAACCAAGCTCGGATAGTAAATGTTGAGCTGCTGTTTGTGCTATTTCTTCATCTTCAACAACTAATGCGTTAATGATCTTACTACTTAGCATTTTATGCTCCTATATTACGACCCCAAATCATTTAAAACGAAACCACAAAGACAATAACAAATAATATTGTATAATAAAAGCAGTCTTTTTAAAATAAATTTAGTTTTTGTTGATGATGAAAAACAAAGATGAGGAGGAAAACACATGGTAAATATTGATTCCTTATTGTTGCCCCAATGGATTATTCCCATAGAACCACACAATGAATTTTATATAAAACATGCCGTTGCTGTGGACAAAGGGAGAATATTAGATGTTTTACCGGAAGAAGAAGCTAAAAGGAAGTATCAACCTGTAACAACCGTCTATTTAGAGGAACATGTTGTTATGCCTGGACTAGTCAATGCTCACACTCACAGCCCACTGGTGCTGCTTCGGGGGCTAGCAGATGATTTGCCTTTTATGGTTTGGCTTAAGGATCGTATTTGGCCAGCCGAAAAGAGGTGGCTAGATGAGGCATTTTGTCGGGATGGAATGGAGTTGGCTTTAGCGGAAATGTTAAGTGGGGGCACAACTTGTTTTCAGGAACATTATTTTTTTCCGGATATACTCGCAGAAGTAACCACTAAGGCACAGGGAAGAGCATGCCTTGGCATGTTTATGCTTAATAGCAAAACAAACTGGGCTGGGAGGTTAGAAGAATATGTAGATAAAGGATTACAATTTTATAAACAATATAAAAATGAGCCGTTAATTAAAATCAACCTAGCTCCTCATGCTCCGTATTCTCTTAAGGATAGAGAGTTAATCAAAATAAAAGAAATTACTAAAGAGTTGGGTATATCTATTCATATGCATGTTCATGAAAGCAGCGCTGAAATTATTGAATCTATGCAAGTTTTTAGGAAGAGACCATTGCTGCGATTGCATGATTTAGGAATGTTTGAGGTTCCATTTCAGTGTGTTCATATGGTGCAGTTAAACGATAAGGACATAGAATTAATGCAAGCTAATCCTAAAATTGGGGTAATTCATTGTCCTGAATCAAACTTAAAATTAGCAAATGGGATATGCCCTGTGCAAAAATTATTAAAACAGGACATAAGTGTTTCTATTGGTACTGATAGTGCCGTCAGTAATAATGATTTGGATATGTTTTCCGAAATGAGGACTGCTGCTATGTTGGCCAAAGGAAGCACGAATGATCCAACAGCTGTTCCAGCAGCTATGGCTTTAAGAATGGCAACGCTTAATGGCGCGCGAGCTATAGGGCTAGAACAAGAGATTGGCAGTATTGAAATTGGTAAATCAGCGGATCTTATTGCTGTTGACTTGTCAGCGTTTAATACCCAGCCAGTCTATAATCCGATTTCACAAATTGTTTACGCAGCGAGCGCAAGACAAGTGACCGATGTTTGGATAGCGGGACGTAGAATTATGGAAAAAGGGGAGCTGAAAACCTTGGATAAAGAAAAGATTTTAGTTAAGGCAAAAAAATGGCAAGAAAAAATCCAATCCAGGGAAGGGAATATCTCTAAAAGTTCGGGTATTATATGATGATTAAGTAGTTGCGGGTCTTTAGCCAGCTCTAAAATATGAGTTAAATCATATATGTATGCAATAATGAAAACACAAGCTAAAGACTTGTGACTACGTTGTTTTTGTGATTTGTACATGGTTTTTGAAAAGCTCCTATTTCAGTCTAAAACTGGGTGATTTATATAGCAATTCAATTTGTATATTCTCTGCGAACCAAGGGGGGGAATTCAAATTAGGCAATTAGTCATCTTTATTATCCACAATTGCACTAAAACTTTTCTACACACCGAAAATTGGCAAGAATATCAGGTATAAAAGGATTAACCAGCTTATCTGCCACCAGTTGATATTTTATGGAATAACCATCTAAATCAAAAGACAGAGTATAGCGACGAGGGTCTCCTGTGCTTTGTAGACTTGATTTATCAAGTAATTTAAACCATGCCCATGAACCTCCGAAAGTGGCTTGCGTGTTTTTCCCTTCCTTATCAACAAATTCAAGTGCCACGTTCTCTGCTTTTGGACCAGGCCAGGTGATCCAGCGCGAACCCATCTTGCTTGGCATCGCGAAAACGGTTTGTCCCTCTATCATTAAAGTGAAACTTTTGACTTCTGGGGCTATTTCTAGTGGGGTTAAAGAAAAATGACTAATTGGGTGTTTGATATCATTTGGATAAAACATTTTGCGGATTAAGGAAGCACGCATAAACATTTCTAAAGTTTCCTGGCTGATATCTAACTTATTATTTGCTATTTTTTTCCATACCCAATACGGCTTGCTTGTATCGACAAAAGGCTGTAAATAGGAAACAAAAAAAGAGTCCATAACACCGTTAGAGCCAAAGAATTTGGTAAAATTTTCAAAGCTCACGTCAGATGTGGAGTCTTTACTTAACGGATAACGATTTTGTAAGGTGGTTATATATTTTGGTGTTACAGTCTTTGTCCATGTCAAATTAAGGTAGTCTTTGCTTTCTTGTAACAGGATTTCCCAACTGTTATTTGCCAAAGTTACTAGCCAGGTACGCAATGGCTCTGGTTGCTTTTCGGCAAAGGAACGCAATGCCTCTATTTCATTAGGCAATTTATTTTGTTCCATAGCTTCTTTTGTTGCACCCCATGATTTTTGAGAGTGATCAAGGCTATTGGTCAGGGGAGTTAAATAGTTGATTAAGTTGATAAGGATTTGCTGTAGTTTTTGCTCATCAATTGCTTGCCAATTTTTAAACGGAGCGGTTACTAAATCGTTAAATTGGGCGTCGTTTCTAGGGCTGATGGTGTTAGCCTTTACTAAATGTAATAGCCCTAAAAGAGGAGAAGATTGTTTCGTAAGACATTGCAAATCGTTAACGGTTTGTTTTAAGTCTTTAAATTCTGTAATCTTTACTTTATTGAGGGCATCGTTCCACGCGACCACATAGCGTGTTAAATAAATACTTCTGATTTTTCTGTTTAATTGTTTTGTATCAGCAAGTAAAGAATTTTGTTGTTCCCCTTGTTGATCTAAACCGAGAACCCAATCATGGGTAATAGTATTAGAAGCTGTGGAGGATAGATGGTTGTATGTTTCTGCAACAGATGGCTCGGTATATAATTTTGCAATACTGAATTCTTGAGATAAAAATGAGGCAATAGAGCTACTTTCTGTGGAAATATGTTGTTTAAGAAGAGGGCTTTGGTCGGCAAATAGAGCAAAAATTAATTGGTCTAATGCGACATTAGTCAGTGCGGCACGAGCTACGTTAATTACCCTCTCGTCAGTATCAATATTTAAATTATTCTGCAAAACGGCGGGTAAAAATAAATTTTGTTGTAGGAGTAGGTCTTTGTTATTGGAGTAGGTTTTTTCCCAATAACTATCAAACCACTTTTGTAGATACGTAATATCTCGTCTATCCTGATTCCCCAGCATTAAATAGGCTTTTAAAGCGTTGTAAAAGTCCAATGGCTTTTGATTTTCTATAGGCGCATTTAAGCTTGCCTCTAAAATTGCTTTTAATTGGGGAATAAAAACCGATCTTAACAAACTATGATAAGCTTTTGTTATAGAAGATATTAAGTTATTAAGATTCGGACTGGTTGAGAATTGCCACCAGGTATTATGGAAATCTTTGGTAGTCTTTTGCAACAATAGATAAGTTTGATTTAATTTTGTATTGGAATCCCCTTCCGTCAATATTGAAGCATATTGCTGGGTAACATTACGTAAATTGGTCAAAGAGTTTAGACTGGATAAATAACTTCCATACAGAGTAAAACCACCGATAATAATTACGCTTAATGGTAACAGTGTGCGCAAAAGAGAAAGGTAATGTGGCGTTGGTGATGAGACGTTTTTTTTGCCTTTATTCCCTTCATTTTTATTAATAATATGCTGAAATAATTGACCGACAAAGTAAGGTTGTTGTCCTCTTAAATAGGCGTTATTGCGCGTAATGTTTTTTCCTTCTTGGTTAGGGGTTTCCATAAAGGGCAAAGGCAAACAATCAATTGCTAAGCCATGTTGTACAGCGCTTGTAAAATAAATTCCTTGCAAACGGGTTTGAGCATTATGTGGGATTTCGTTAACAATCTCTTCAATAACCTCTTTAAGTCTTTCTATTTGGAGTGGAAAATCCTGGATTGTGCCGCGTTTTTCCAAGCTGGTTTCTTGTTGCAAACGTCCGAATACTCTTGTTTGCAGTTTTTGCATGAAAAGATCAAATTTATCTGCAAATACTTGAATGGGGCGTGTCGCGCCAATAAGATCCTGTAGACCGATGCCAAAAGCTTGTTGTCGCTCGGTTCCTCCCGTTAGATCAGCAAAAAAATCGCTAAATCCAGCAATTAAATCCACTTTAGTTAAGATAAGGAACATGGGTAATTCATGAACGTAGCGGGCAATTTCATAAATTCTTTGTTTGATATTGATCAAAATCTGTTGGGCTTTCTGTGGATCTCGCGCAAGATCTGCTAGATCAATAGCAATTATGAGACCGGATAAAGGGCAGCGGTTTTTATAGCTGTCAATTAACTTAATCAAACCACGCCAAGCCAGGTTGATGCTTGGGTTATTTGGATTTGCAGTTGTGTAATGACCTGCGGTATCAACCCAAATTGCTTTATCGGAAAACCAAAAGTGGCAATATCTTGTTGAACTTGGGTTGGATATGTTTTGTCTGTGAGCATCGATTAAATTTAAACCAGATTGCGTTAGCAGAGTCGATTTGCCAGCTTCGCTAGCGCCGATAACCAAATAAAGTGGTGTTTTTGAGGAAGAGGGCAAAAAAGTTTGCGGGTGCTGTTGTTTTAGAAAAAGGCAGGCACTTTCTATATTTTCCTGAAAGATACGCAATTCCTCTATAGCATATTCTAATTCTGCTGGAGGTAAGGTAACCGAAGGTCTGGTAGAAAAACAGGTTTTTATAAAATTTTTCATGTTCTTTTAAATTTATTGATTTGTATAGTAATTTACTTTGTGTGCCTACTATCCCATTGCAAGTGTTTTGCAGGAGATTTTATTTTAAATGAAGGACTCGAGGAATGAAAGCTTTAGGTGGTATCCGAATTGAATTACATTAAATCTTCCCGAAGCTAAGAAAAAGCAGTGATGGCAAACGCCATCTTACTGATGTTTAAACTTTTTTACGGTATTGGGGGCGTTTTTTTCTCTGGGTAGTTATTTTTTGGCAAACAGCGATACATTTTCCGCTTACTAGTAATTGCTGGTTATATAAAAAAAGTTTGCTATAATGATTTGCTTTTTAAAATCTCTTCTTTTCGTTGAAAATCTTTTATGAAAAAAAAAACCTCATTACATACTATTCTTTTTGTGGTTTTATTGACTACTTTCGCTGTATTTGTCTACTATAATGGCAGAATTACTTTTCCAAATTACACGCTCAAAAAAGAGCCACAGGAGCCTGTAAAAAAAGCATATAAACCAAGTACTGCTGTATCTGCTGAAATAACTCACTCAGCCGGTCTCGTATCAGAGCAAAAAAAAACAACTGAAACCGCAACATCCATCCTACAAATTCCCCCTAAAAAACCAGAAAAAACTCAAGCTGAAAAAGCGCATGAATGGCTAGTCGCAATGGAAAAATGTCATGGTATTCATAAAATTAAAACCAATGAGAAAGTAGTTGCCTTAACTTTTGACGACGGTCCAAACGGAAAATATACCCAGGAAATATTAGAAATACTTAAACAGCATCACATCAGGGGAACCTTTTTCCTTATCGGCAAAAATGCTCTGCAATATCCCAAATTAGTTCAGGAGCTCTTTGCCGAACAAAATGTATTAGGCAATCACACATATTCACATAACCGTTTTTCAAAACTGTCAGTTTCTGAAGCTACTGAAGAATTACAAAAAGACAGCTCTATTATTTATGAGCTGACTGGAGTTGTCCCGGCACTCTTTCGTCCACCATATGGAATATGTTCCGATGATTCAAGGGACGTCACCAAGAAACTTGCATACAAAACTATTCTTTGGAACGATATAACAGACGACTATGATATAAACAAAACCACCGCTGAAGGAATTGCTTCCGATATACTTAAACTTGTTCATCCCGGCGGTATTCTTGCCCTGCATGATGGAGGAGGAGACCGCTCAAAAAGTGTCGCGGCCTTAAAAATAATTATCAGTACTTTGGAAAAGGAAGGATATAAGTTCCTAACTGTACCTGAATTACTTGATGTTAGCCCGTATCAAATAGTAGTAATGGATAACTATGTTAGTTGGGGACATCAGACAATTAAAAAACATGAAAATCCATCCGACGCCCGCCCAATCAACACCATTATCATACATTCAGCTTATTCTCACCTCGATAATGATAAATATGATCTAGATGCTCTTTTAAAAGAACATGCTGTTAATAATTTTGCCCCACATTATATTATCGAAAGAGATGGAATTATTCATCGTCTTGTCCCGGACTCAACAATTGCTTATCACGCTGGCAAAAGTAAAATGCCCGATGGGAGAACAAATATTAACGATTTTTCTATAGGTATAGAATTGCTTAATGCGGAAACAGATTCCCCAACCACAGCACAATATAGAGCTTTAAACCATCTGGTTTCCTTCCTCAAATCAGTCTATCCAATAGAACATATTTTAGGAAACAATCAAGTTAGCGGGGAAAACAAATTAGACCCATGGAACTTTGAATGGAGTAATTTAACTTTGTAAATATTTGTGGCGGAACCACATTAATTATCAATTTTTCTGCGTACCGCCTCAAACAAACAAATACCTGTCGCAACAGAAACGTTAAGACTGGTTACCGTCCCGCGCAAAGGAATAGAGATCAAAAAATCGCACTTTTCCCGTGTCAGCCTTCTTAAGCCGAATCCTTCCGCCCCCAAGACAATGCCAAGAGATCCACAAAGATCCACCTGATAAATGGTTTTTTTCGCTTCTGCATCAGCGCCAAACAACCAAATACCACGCTTTTTTAACATATCTAAAGTACGTGCCAAATTAGTCACTGCAAAAAAAGGTGTTGTCTCTGCAGCACCACAGGCGACTTTACGCACCGCCGGTGTAATTCCTACAGCTTTGTCTTTTGGCACAATAACCGCATGGACACCAGCTGCATTGGCTGTGCGTAAACAAGCCCCAAGGTTATGGGGGTCTTGTACAGAATCAAGAATTAATAAAAAAGGCGAGTCTTCTAAATTATCCAAAAGAATCTCTAATTCACTTTCATCGTATACTCCTGCACTTTTAGCTTGAGCAATAATCCCCTGATGGTTGGTATCAGAAAGCAAAACATCTAAATCTCGCTGTGAAGACGAAATAACACTGATTTTATGCTCATGCGCAATTTGCAAAATTGTTCGCAGATTGGGTTCGCTTTTTTGCCGCGCTAAATAAATAGTGGTTATTTTTGCAGGATTAATCTGCAATAAAGCTTTGATAGCGTGTATTCCGTAAATATATTCGGATTGGTTTTTGTTCATTGAAAATCCTTAAGTTAGGTTGCCAGCTCAAAATCAATCTTCCGATCATCCAAATTAACGCGCGCAACCGTTATGCGAATTGCATCTCCTATGCGGTAGCTAATACCAGAGCGACGACCGTCTAAGCGATGATGGATTGGATCGAATTTGTAATAATCGTTTTTCAAAGATGTAATATGTAATAGTCCTTCAACATAAACTCCTTTTAATTCAACAAATACGCCAAAACTCATCACTCCTGAAATAATACCGTCATAGGTTTTCCCAACATGACTTAACATGTACTCACACTTCAACCAATCAATTGCATCACGCGTAGCATCATCTGCCCGCCTTTCAGTCATGGAACAATGTGCCCCAAAATTCTGTACCATCTCTCGATCATAAGGATAAATAGCCAGTGTGGGTCTATACAAAGACTGTCGAATAGCGCGATGAATCAGCAAATCAGGATAGCGTCGAATGGGTGAGGTGAAATGAGTATAAGCCTGATATGCCAATCCAAAATGACCAATATTTTCCTGGGTATAGATCGCTTGTTGTAACGAGCGCAACAAAATCATATGCAACATCCGCTCATCTTTGCGTCCTGCAATCTTGGTAATCAAGTCAGCATAATCGGTGGGTTTTGGCTCATCACCACCCTTTAATTGCAAACCCAAACCACTTAGCACGTGTCGTAAATTATCCAATTTTTCCGCATCTGGTCCAGCATGTACGCGATACAAAACCGGCAGATCACTTTTAGCTAAAAACTTTGATGTACAAACATTGGCAGCAAGCATACATTCTTCAATAATTTCGTGAGCATAATTACGTGTAAAAGGGACTATTTGCTTGATTTTGCGTCCTTTGCCGTAAATAATACGCGTTTCTGGCATATCAAAATTCAAAGCCCCACGTTTTTGACGTTGTTGCTTAAGCGCCAAATAAACATTATGCAATTCACGCAAATGCGGCAATAAAGCAGGTTGTTGCTTGCTTTTACCTTCCAACATGTCATAAACTTGGTTGTAAGTTAAACGCGCATGCGAAACAATAACCGCTTCATAAAATTTATGCCTTTTTAACTGACCATTCGCGCTAACAACCATCTCACAAACCATACATAAACGATCGACATTGGGTCGCAAAGAACAAAGTTCGTTAGATAAAATTTCAGGTAACATTGGAATAACCGCACCGGGAAAATAAACTGAATTACCACGCGACAGTGCTTCTTTATCCAATGCAGTATTTGACCTAACATAGTGGCTCACATCAGCAATAGCCACATAAAGGCGCCAATCAACACCTTTAGCAACTTTCTCGCAATAAACCGCATCATCAAAATCTTTAGCATCTTCGCCATCGATAGTCACAAAGGGCAATTTCTGTAATGCCGGTCGACCTTTTTTATCTTCTTCTAAAACTGTTTTAGGAAAATTTTGCATTTCCTGTAAAACTTCGTCTGACCAAATATGTGGTAAACAATGAGCACGAATCGCTATTTCTACTTCCATTCCCGGCGCCATATCTTCGCCAAGTATTTCTTTAATTTCACCAATTCCCTGACGTCGATCTTTGGGATAAGAAATAATATCGGCAACAACAATTTGTCCTGGTCTAGCACTTCCCTCTTTACCAGATGGAATTACAATATCCTGAATAATGTTTTTATTAAGCGAAGAAACAAAGGCAACGCCATCTTCAATCCAGTAGCGTCCAACGAATTGAACTGTTCCACGTTCCAAAATTGCAACTATATTTCCTTCCTTACGACCGCGTTTATCTTCTGTTGTAATACTAACTAAAACCTTATCGCCATGGAAAACAGAACGCAATTGTTTTGGCGGTAAAAAAATATGATCGCCCCCATCTTCCGGGATCAAAAAACCATAACCTTCTTTGTGCACCGAAACACGCCCACGCACCAAAGCTAATTGCGTAACCAAAGCATAACTGCCGCGACGATTGGCTATTAGTTGTCCGTCACGCAACATTGCTCTTAATCTGCGATATAGCGCTTCTTTGGCTTCCTCTGATTTTAAATCAAAAACTCGTAAAAAATGTCCATAACTAGCAGGACGCCCAAGCTCATCCAAGTGTTGCATAATAAATTCACGACTTGGAATTGGATGTTCATATTTTTCCGCTTCTCGGTTGCGAAAAGGGTCTTTGGAAATATCGATAATTGTGTGAGTCAAGGTAGGTACCTATAAAATAAAATTATAAAGGGGAAAATACACCCTTCTTCAAAAGACATTATATCCTAAATATCAAGCAGTTAACAACTTAACCATAGCTTAAGCAGTAGTTTCTCGGGAAATTCTGGTGATTTTCAGAATTTTGCTTTCAACACATTGATAAATAAAGCAATTATTTTCACATATCCTTGATTGAACCGAGATTCTTGAAAAATCACCTTAACCCAACAATTCTTTCAAAAGGGAAGTATTTGAATTATATTTCTCGGTTCTGTCGCAAACTCACATTACGCTTATTAAAATGGCTCCAATAGTTGACCGATAAGAGGAGCAAAGTTTATGATTAGC
>Ga0154524_1055_pt1 | contig 13836 bp, 16 predicted proteins | sample RifGroE2_FD_105667 | JGI IMG/M metagenome (GOLD analysis project Ga0154524, IMG submission 105667) | Gammaproteobacteria bacterium GWE2_37_16 | reverse complement strand
AAAATAAAGCTTATTCAAAAAAAGTTTCATGGGGAATGGAATTATATGATTAAACCAAGGAAAAATTAGATAAGTTGTTTTTTCTCGGAGCCTTAGCGTGCCGGTAACTTTTAATTTTTTCAAAAACTCAACCCATGCAATATCATCGCTAGAATAATCCCGATGACCACTTACGTCTCTTTTAACATCTGAAATTAAATCAATTTTTTCGTAATAACGTAAAGTATGTGAACTTAATCCAGTTATTTTGGAAAAATTCTTTATATTCATAATTACTTAGCCACTTTTACTGAATCGCGATTTAAAAATGTTTTTGCCAAAATAGATTGCCTATAAATTGAATTTATCAAGATATATGTAGTGCTTTTTTTGGACAAACAGCTATGCAAGACATACATTTTATGCAATCACGATTCTCCAAATACCCACTAGAGCTATTAGCAAGAATAGGAATATTTAAAGGACAAGCTTTTTCGCATAATTTGCAACCAATACAGGTGTTTTTATCAATAGACAAAGGATGCTCATCTTTCCCAATACTACTAGTTAAAGTTCCTATGGGGCAAAAAGCACACCAAGCACGCTGACTAAAAAATATACCAAGAATTACGCCTAAAATTGTCGTTATTATACACATTATCCAAAACATTAGACCAAAATGCGCAACGGTATAAGGTGGCGTTATAGCTTGCAAAATAAAAACCCCAAAGAGAATAGAAAACACCACCCAACGAAATGTTTTATTTCTAAAAAAATCAGGAATTCTTTTTTTTTGACTTAAAGGTTGTAAAATTCGATCATAAAAAGCACCCCTAGGACAATAATTACCACAAAAATATCTTCCTCTGTTAAATAGTAAACTGCCTATACCTAAAACCATAACAATAGGTACAATAAATGAGATCCAACGATACTTCCAGCCAAAAGCAATAGTTATAAGAGCGATTGGCATCAACAACCACTGCCTAAATTTTCTCTGTTTTATAAAATTATTATTCATAATATATCCAAAATCTATTTTGCTTGAGTATCGGTTTATTCTCTTTGCTCATCTCGTAAATCACAAATACTTTACCAAAAAATAATCATACTGATTATCCATACCATTTATCAAAAGTGGCAATTTAGCAAAAACCTCATAACCGTTTTTTAAATAAAAATCTAACGCCTGAAAAGTTGCAGTATTAACATTCACATAAAGAGCGCCATTATCGCGTGCACATTCTTCTGCTTGTTCTAACAATTTCGTGCCTAATTTTTGTCCGCGCAATAATTCATCAACCCACAAGAGATCAACGTGAAAAGCACCCATACGACAAAAAGCATATAATCCAGCTACAAGATCATCATGTTCATTATGATAAGCAAAGAGATACGTGTTTGCTTCATAATTGCCGACTTTACTGACATTATCTGCTTTCAACTTATTGCGTAACACTTCATATGTTGCGTGCGTAAGTGAAAACTGCTTTAGCAAAGAAAACTTGAGCTTATTTTTGTTCATAACTTTATTTATTATCTAAATAGACGCCATTCTCAACTTTTTTGCGCTGTTGATTCTAACTTATTTATTTTGAAAGAAATTTTATTTACATATTAATTAAGAAAGCATTGTTAAATAATTCAACACCACCTATTGATAAAATCCAAGTTTGAGTTTTTAGCAATGCAAAATCAATGCGTTATGAAAAGTTGAGAATCACGTTAAATAACATTCTAATAGTAAACCTTTTAGCAGTAATTCGGTAATACATTTATTGCAGGAAATACAAGTTGCTTTGCGATAATCCCTACCTTGCCAGCGACTAATCAAATTTAGTTCGCGAATTAATGGACGGCATAAACCAACTAAATCGGTTTCCTTATTTTCGATAATATTAGTCATGAATTCATAACTACGTAAACCACCGGTTAAAATTGTCGGTTTAGCTATTACTTGTTTAATTTCATGACACCAACTACGAAAATAACCTTCATCAGTTATTTTATTAATTTTACTTCGCATTGGAGTCCCACTCCAATCACCAAAACTTGTTACTCTGCCAATATCTTGCAATCCTTGGCTGATTTCCAATGCATCATAGCCACACGCTGCTAGCATTTGCACAACAATTTCACCTTCACTAAACAATAAACCATCTTTTAATGCATCTTGCACACCAAGAGGGTGCTAGTGGCAAGCCACAGGAAATATTCTATTCAATAATTACTACTCTTTAAGAATATCGTCAATCACCACGCATCTGAAATTAAATCTTCTGCGCACATAGTTAACTTGAGCCCATTTGCGCAAATCATCGTAATAAAAATTTGCCTAAGCATCACCCAAACATTCACTTATATAAATTGACGCCATTCTCAACTTTTTATTCCAATCAATAAATCGAATTGCAATGGCGGATTATTGTTTTTTTTATGTTCTATCGACATGGCTTTCTCCTTGTGTGAATTATTTTGTTGAAAAAAATTAAATTACACTAGAAAGCTATGTCGTTAAATTTACTACTAAAAAAGTTGAGAATCGCGTAAATTGATTTGTTTATTAATGTATTATTAAATGAGTTTTAAATAATATTTACTTAATATTTGTGGCGTATAGTGTTTGTTGTTAGAAGCTAATAATTAAATATATCAATTTTTAAAAGAGGTATTTTATGGCTCCCCCATCACAAAAACAAGCATTGACCAATAACACAAATGAATATATTCAACCGTTATCACAGCAGATACCCCCCCCCTATCTACACCACTTAACAGGAAAGCGCTACCCATCTCTAATCCATTACCATCAATATCAAATGCAAGATCAAGCTTATTTATTCCTATAGCTTCAACTCACACCAAAACACCTTCTAAAAAAAATCTTAGTCCCGCTTTACAAGAAAAGCTAAAAGATATTTCCAGACTCCAAGCCAATGCCCATTTTATTAACCGACATTGCTTACCTTTATTAACCTGGCATCCACATAATGCCTTCAAAAGGGAGCAATATTATATTGAACTTATATCTAATCTGAAAATCAAATCAACAATAGACCATAGCTTACTATCCGAAAGTAAGTCAGATTATCTTAAAACTCACTACATGACCGCTCAAGAAGCAGAACAATGTAGATTATTTGTTAGAGATGGTAAATTTGTTAACAGTTCAGGACAACCATTTTCCACTATAAATGGTATGAAAAACATGGTAATACTAACCAAGGATGGTAAATTATTTTCAGCTCCAAAAGCACCAAACATACAACACTCAAGTTTTACACGAGGAGGATATTTGCTATTTGCCGGTTATTTTGAAGTAAAAAATAATAATTGTATTAAAATAATTGCCGAGTCAGGTCACTATGAGACACCAATAAAAAGCTTAGAAAATTTTATTGCGTTTTTAAGGCGTGCGGAAGTTAATTTATCTTCTACAGAAATATTATTCGCTGAAAGAAATACACAAATACGTGATAACAAAGAGGTCGTTATAATAAATCACTTGCCTTTAAACACAAAAAATTTACAAGAAGGTAATTTGGTCACACCACGGCGAATAGAATCGATACAAGATTCTTCGTTTAAATCACTTTTAAGTAATAGCGTTATACCTACACCACCAGAACATAACGCACCAAAAGAAACTATCATTTGCAACTGTAGCTAAACTTCCTGTGCAAAAATAAAGTCGGGTTTTAAAGCGTGAACCATGAAAAACATGATTTAAAACCTGACCACACAAGCCCGTAGACAAAAGTTTCCAAAGATACATAATTAATTCATCCCCCTCGAGCCAAACATCCCTTTCACATCTTTAAAAAAGCATTTTTACGTAAAACCGCATCCGGCTTCTTTGATGATTGCACCTAACCCCGTATAATCATCGAGCAACAATTGCGCATCTGAAGATGGTTTTTTGGAAATTAATACCATCAAGAATCGTTGCTGGTAATTAATAAAGTAACGGTTTGCCATGCCCAGTTGGTTGGATACACAGCAAACGTCCAAAGGTAAGTAAAGTTAAAATAGCTTCCGCTTGCCATTCCCTAAACTTCTCTAAACCAAAACGATTTTGCAATATTGCAAGTAACTGCACCAAATTAGTGGTTTACTGCATAATACATCTTAAAAAAATTGCTAATTAGTCGGATATTAATTATGGGGCATTTCAAGATATGTAAACAAAATTGCTATATAAATCAACATACTATATTGAAGCCTTAAAATTTTCAAACACATTTAAAAGCTAAGCTTACTTTGAGAAAATAATTTGGCAATACAGTGTTTCTTTATTTATATTTATGGGTGATTTTATTTCGATACCACTTAGGAAACCAAATCGTAAAAAAGAGCGCACCTAAAGTAGAGCCATTTACTAGCATGCTAACTATTAAATTCGAATAAGGATGAATTTTGTGTATAACATTGACACTCAAATTAAATAAAAACGACATGCCCCAGACAAAAGTCAGAACTTGGTTAATGAAAATAAAAACCGGATGCTGCCATTTTTCTTTTGCCACTTCAGCTCGCGCATATTGCAGTGTAAACGGTTTACCAATAGCGAGCGATCCCAGTGCCACACAAACTAAAGCGCTATTCACTAAAATCGCCATATTTGACATCAAAAATTCCAAATCAAACATCACTACACCAACAAAACTAAAGACAAAAAATGCCAGCGTAACCCAAGGTAAGATAAATTTCCTTTTTAAATCCTTATAACTAGTTACCAGCGTTAACAAAAGCAGCCCAGTTATACCGACTTTCAATTGTTGCGCAGTATGCAACGGCAAGATATAAAATAAAATCCACGGCAAAAATCCTATTAATACTCCGGTTGACATTTTTTTATACTCCAATCTTGCAGTTTATGTTTCAATACAAAGCGTCCGCATTTAAAGCCTACCTCTTATCGTTTAACATAGAATGAAATTCTTTATTTACCATCGCACGAATTTCATGATCAGAAAGCCAAGACTGATGAAGTTTCTTTAATAATTCCGCATCAATCTTCCCTTGGGTAATCAAATATTTACCAGCTGTATACAAATCAGCATAATACGCATTTGCCTTTTCACACATGTCTTCCTCTTTCAAAAGCCAAGCAGCAGGTTTTAAAATTTCACCAATATATTCTGTACCGTTTTCTTCCGCTGCATGCTTAAATGTCTGAATGAGTGGCGCAAAATGTTTCTCTTCTGGAAATCCACAACTTGAAACCAAAAGCATTTTCTGCGGCGCTGTTCTTGGATAACGCTCTGGATGTTTTGTCAGCTTACTACCATCACTATTTTCCTCAAAAAAAGGCATAAGATTCGGTATTCCACGATCCAAAAAAACTTTCATCAATCCAGTCGTTGAAAAAACATACAGCGGAGTGGCATAAATAATTAAATCAGCACTTCTTTTTTTCTCCAATAACGGAGCCATATCATCATGGTGTATGCACTTGCCAGGCGTTTTAAACCAGCAATTAAAACAACCAATACAGTGCTTAATATTTATTTTATTTAAATAAATTGTTTCCGTTTTCGCTCCAGTGCTTTCCATGCCTCTTAACAATGGTTGCAATATAAGATCAGTGTTGCCAAGGTTGCCGTGCGGCGAACCATTAATTGCTAATATATTCATATAAGTCTCCTATTTTTTATTTCTATTTATTTTTGATATTTTTCAAAACCTCACTACACCACTCCAGCTCAGCTTTAGCCATATGCAAACCATGATCAATGGTAATTAACCAGTATGGCGGATCTTCTTCATTTTTATGTTCTTTTTGCAAATGTTTTTTAATAGAATTTAAAAATTCTAGTTTTTCTTCCGTACTTTGCTTTCTTTTATGAATTAATTTTTCATATTGCTCGCATGATAAATTTTTACCAAAAAACAATTTCAGCAAAAGTTCATCACGCACCTGGTGACGTTCCGCTGGTTTTGGTAACCAATCTTGTAAAACCTTGAGTCCTTTTTCAGTCAAGCTGTAAATTTTACTTTTACGTTTACCGTTATAGGAATCATCTTCAGCAGTTATCAACTTTTCCTTTAGCGATTTGGCTAAATTAGGATAAATCTGACCGGCACTTTCTGACCAAAAATTTGCAATGGTTTTTTTAATCATGCTTTGCATTTCATAGCCAGACATTGGACGAATCGCCAACATGCCGAGGATAGTGTACTTGGTCTTGTTTATTCTGCTCATGCGTGTTATCATATATCTAAAAGATATATCTTGTAAAGCGCTTTTAAGAATTATTTTTTTATGTTAAACAATTCCATACAATTGACCGTATTATTTGAAGAACCATTTTGGAAAAAAAACTCAAAGCACGTGGGCATTAATGAAATTAAAGCCTTTTCTTGATAAATATCAAAATTGGGTATATTTTAATACAATATTACACACAAATAACCCATAATTTATAACAAAACATTGCCATGTTTAATCGAAACATAATCACAAACCCGCAAAACTGAGCACAAAACACTGATCGCAAACCACTAATATTGCGATAAGCCCTTCAAGTTAGAAAAACCACTTCCGTAAATTTGTTTGCGAAAAATTTCGATCAATATAAGTAAAGGCTGGTAAATCAGTAACTTTAAGGTCATTGCATCAATTCACCGATACTACAGGTATAAGACTTATTTTCAAGTCGAAAATTCAAAAACCATTAACGGTAAAAACTTTACACTATTAAATATTCCGTATTATTTAACGCATAAAATACCAAATTATTTAGAAAAATATTTTAAGATAATCCCGCGCCAAAAATACTAAATTCTTGGGGTAGAAAACTTCATCTGTTTGCACTAAATCATCAATATTCCACCACTGATATTTGATCAAAAAAAGCTTTTCTTCGTCGGTAAGACTAACTTGTCCCAAATTTACTTCATCAACACGCACGCCAAAAAACTGCTCCGTCAGCCGCGTTGATTCATTCCTCCATTGTAAAACCTGATCACTATTACCAATTAATGAGAAACTCCGTACCTGAATTATTCCACCCTCCTCTTTTAGTTCTCGAAATAAAGTTTCAGTTGGTGTTTCGTTTCCTTCAATTTCCCCACCTAGTGTAATCCAAAAAATCCGATCAGTTTTAAGCATATCATTACTTGGAACACGCAATTGCATTAACAGAATTTGATCTTGGTCGTTAAAAACTAAAGCCCTAACAGTGTTACGTGTTTTGGTATACTCTTTCAGCATAATTACAACCTCAAGAATTTTTGGCAATAAAATCTAAAATTACTTTACTAAAAAGTTCAGGTTTTTCAAGGTATGGAACGTGTCCAACATCACCCTCAAAGCAAAAATACTCAGCATGAGGAATTATTTCACTAACTTCACGAATTTTCTTTTCTGAAAAAATCTTATCATTATCCCCACCTATTACTAAACAGGGACGAGTAATTTTATGCGCCCAACTACTCGCATCAAAAGTTGTACAAGCATGCATTTGATTTTTAAAACCTATAGCGGTCATTGGATATTTATTTTCTGATTGATATTTAATTAATAATTCAACTATTCCCGATTGATGCAAAAAATTATCAGAAAAACACCAACCAAGACCTATTTTAACCTGAGCACTAACTGGTGCCGCAGTTTCAATAAGTTCAAGCTGACCTTCAAGAAATAATTTAAAACCAAAATTAGAATACTTCACTACGGAATTAGAAATTACAACAGACTTGGTAAGCTGAGGATATTTATAAGCAAGTTCCTGAATGATAAAACCACCCATAGAATTCCCAATAAAATGTGCCTGTAATACATTTAGCGCTTTGCATAATGCAGCGGTATCGTCAGCCATCATTTCTACCGTATATGGATAGTCAGGAACATCTGATTGCCCAGCCCCTCTATTATCAAAAAATATAACTCGATGCTTTTTAGCACAATTTTTAACTATCGTACTCCAGCTTAGACGATCACCACCAAAACCAGCAACAAAAACAATCGGCTCGCCTTGCCCATATTCTTCATAATAAAGATTGATATCATTAACCTTGATTTTTGGCATATTTGCTCTCCAAAATTCTTGTTCTTTTACGACCTGTACATACAATGCAAAGTTGCCTGATCCAAAATATATCCATCCATAGCTTTTAATAGTTCATTGGCATAAAAACCACGGGATAGATGCAAATTTTTATTTAATGCATACATATAAATCGTATAGCGATGAGCTTGATCCGGTGGCGCACACCCACCATACCCAGTCGCCTCTTCTTTGTCCAAACGATGTTCTTTTGGAAGTAGCCCTGAATTCCAGCTAGTTACGCCTTCAAGCAACTGCATTTCAACACTGGCATTTTCTGGTAATGTTTTTAATTCAGGATCAATATTGGCAACCGTCCAGTGAATCCAAGAAAAACCACATACCGGGACAGCATCATGATCTAAAAATATAAGCGCTAAAGATTCTGTGCCTTCAGGCAAATCACTCCAGGCTAAATGGAAAGAACGATTTGGTTTGGTATTTTTTAAAAATTGAGCTCCATATTTACCAAACTTATCCTCCAAATAACCGTTAATTATATTACTTGAATTAATTTTCACAATGACCTCTCAGTGTAAGTTAAGAAAATATTTTATTTAACATTGGCACTTTTCTAATTAGATGTGAAACACAAAAACTTGCAGAAATAGAGACACACGCCACCACGAAAAATTTCAAAAGCGGTGACCATTGTATATTTTTCAATAAAACCGATGTCGCGACCAGTACTGGTGCATGAAAAACGTACACACCAAAAGCATTGGCAGATAAAAACTTTTGCAAAGAATTTTGTGTATTAAATTTCTCTTTAAAAATACCGATTAAAGCTATAATAATTGCAACACAGAAAAAACTTTCCCAAAATGCATAACCAAAAGCTAAAAGGTTCCAACCTCCGAAAACCAATGGTGATATGTCGTTTGTTGCTAAAACAGTAAAATGCATTACTAAAATCCAAGCTGGTACTCCAAAAGCCAAAGAGGTAATTAGCCATTTTTTCCCGGTTCGATAATCAATTTTTGAGAAAAGATCTTTTTGATAGGCAACAATACCTAGTGTAAACATAACGATATAAGCTGCAAAAAAACAGAACTGTAAATTTAAAACAGCTGAACCAATTGGAAAAATTAACCTTATTGCAAAGGCAGTGGTAGTGATTAATGCAATTAACAAACAAATATTTTTGGTGATAATAGCAAAAGAATATTTTCTAACAAGAATGTCCAACCATTTTTTGCAAAAAAGATAAATCAAAGTAAAAATTAATAAAACAAGTGCGAACCATAAAGGACCTGTCCATCCCAGGAACTTAAAAGTTGTTATCCCCTTAAGAAACCGTGCACCAAATTTCATATCTGGATGTGATAATTTCTCACATACGGGATTGATCAAAAAAATATAGATGAGAGTTGGGATTCCAAGTCTGTAAAAACGATCGGCGATAAAATTTTTTATTCCTTTTTTCTCCAACGATCCAGGAATAAAATAAGCAGCGATCATAAAAAACAAAGACATAGAATAAGCTTGTGTAACCAACATTAAAGATAAAAAGAAATATAAAGGAAAGCTCTCCAAGCCATGAGGCTGCTCCATATAATACCATCTCCCCATGCCACTGTAAGTACAAGCCACATGCACCAGGACAATAAAAATTATTAGTAATGCTTTTAGGTTGTCGATATATGCTAGTCTGGTTTTGTTTAAATTATGATTCATGATGTCTTTGCTGAAAAAATAAATTTAAAATTCTTTTTTTCTCAATGATTCATTTTTAGATCTTTCTATCATAAACTTAACCGTGTCATTCATATTAATTTCCTCAATTTTTATTTCAGGATACTTGTTATGAAAAACACGATAGATTTCATCTGCAAATGCTTGCCCAACCATAGAAATTTTATCGTAATCAAATAGAATAACCCGAAATTTTTCTAGTCCAGACAAAATTCGACGTGCCTGTGAGCGAGATACATGGATGCCACTAATGGTATATAATTTAACGCGAATTTCTGTTTTATCAAACCCATAATCACTTTCTTCAGTTAAGTTAGCGTATTCATCAAAAACTGTTTTTAGATGGCGCGTAGAATTTATTGCAATTTTAAAAATTACTTTAGTTCCTTTTTTCTTCTTTTGTGACTGATTAATAAAAACATCGGGTAATTTATTATCAAAAATAAGCTGATAGCCATAACTATCTAAGATAAATTCGTCCCCAGCACGTGCGGTAAAAAAAATACCCTCACCAGAATGTGATTTGGGCATAGTTGTTACTTTTCCTTTGAGCAATTCTCCAATAGCTTCTAGCTCTGATGCTAATTGTTTCTTATGCATTACACTTTTAAAAACACCGATTCCTGAATCATCAATAACAAAAGACAAAGTATGATCATGCAATAACAATTCAAGCTTAATCGACTTTGATTCTGAATGTTCAATGGCATTATTTAACATTTCGGAAAAAGCATAACTAAAAATGCTATATATATTTTCTGGCAATTTTTGCCATAAAGGGATTTTTTGCTGAATTTCTTCTAATATTTTATGTTCTTCCAAATGTGCATTTTTATATACTTTTATATACTGAAACTGAGGAGTTTGCGCATAATTTTTTGCATATTCAGGCAAAATATAAAATGCCTTTCGGGTAGAACCAATCTTTATTAGCTTATCTTCTTCAACCAGGGAAGCTATTAGTTGGCTAACATACTGTCGTGACAGACCAAAGGATGCGGCAATAGAGCTGGTTAATATTTTTTCACCAGCCTTTGCTAATTCTAATATTTTTTCTTTAGTTAACATAAAATTTTATTTAATCACAATTGTAAAGTAATTATCAACTAAAATATAATAAAAATCCCTGGGGCAAGCCCACAGGGTATTTAGAAGAGGCGCAACTGAACTATTTTCGGCTCCTTTCCTTGTCGTCTTATGTACTTTTCAACTGCTTCCCAATTTCCTCTTTCACCGACAGTGGCAACATAATAACCATCTGACCAAAATTCACCGCCCCATAATTCCTTTCTTATCCAAGGAAATTTTTTAAACAGTTCTCGCGCCGTTATACTTTTAAAAATTCTTACTACTTCTCCTATACTATATTTTGGATGAAATGAGCACAGTATGTGTATATGATCTTCGTCACACCCTATTTGCTCAAACTCAACTTCGTATCTCTCCCCTATCTGTTCCGCTATTTGCTTCACTTCCACTTCAACCTCCTTCCTTAGCAATACCTTGCGATATTTCACAGGAAAGACAATATGATAGTGGGTTTCATACGCGCAATGATAGCCTTTCTTTAACACCATGCGCTCTAGTTTACACTTGAAAACCTAGGGTTTTCAAACTTTCCTCGTAATGTGCCCGTGGCAAGCCACGGGGAATATTGCATTAAATTGTAAGGTAATTGTCAAGTAAGTTTAACTAAATTAACAAGTAATTGACAAGTAAATAATTTATCAAATATCGCTTAAAAATATAGAAAAAATGGCAGAATAATACAACATTTACCTGACAAATGTCTCTGTAGAGGACAAACATTTCTTTCATTGATAGCTAATTTGCAATAATATCTCATGGAAATGAGAAAAATTATCATTTCAGGGTCATATACTCAAAATGAGCACTATATTTACAATAATTATATGTCTGTTTACGACTAATTTTTCTATTTTCGCCTATCAAAAAATATATTTTTTCCCGTAACACTAAGTGGCACGCCATAACATATCGCAACATCTCTACCTAGAAGTCCAAGTTTACCTGCTGCCACACCAACTGAGAACATGACTCTGCTATCAACTCTGTAATCAGCAGCAACACTAATGGCCGATCCCAAAGCAACGCCTAAATCGCTAGAGTTAAATACACAAGGTTGTTTTGGATATTTTGCTTTTTCCAGACAAGTTGCTAAACCACATAAACCGCAATCTAATCCAAGCGGAATAAGTTTTGTCCCGATTAAAAATATAACTTCAGCTTTTAAAATATTATCTGCATCGCGAATAAAAGTCGGTAATTCACGAGTTAGAGCTAATTCACGCATCGCCGTAGAAATCTCAACTATCTCTTTTTTTTCCGCCAAGGCAATAACAAGATTATCGCGACCTCGTGCTTTAGGCGCCGTTCGCGCCGCAATCATCATTTTATTAGCAACATCTTTTACACTATTTTCACGAACATTTTCTTCAAAAATCACACTCATCAATATCTCCAATATTTTTATAGTTATTTTATTGGCACATAAATTTCAGTTATCAACTGTTCTGGTGGTGTGACGTTCGGATCATTTTTATAAATTTCAAAAATTGGCTGGGCTTTAAATTCATAACCATTACATGGTAACAGCCGTCCAAGCAATTCTTCGACAACTTTGGCAATTTCAGTATATGATCCAATATGCGTCACAACTGCATATTTACCACTCTTAATTTCTTGGACATTAACATCTTTAGTTGACTGAAAATCTGCTGGTACTGTAACACATGCATCGTAGCGAATTTTATCTGGTTCGACTATTTTTGGATCATCGTAACCAATCCCAATATATTGCGTATCGGCATTTATGGGTAAATTTTCACAAGAAAACAATTTCTCCCAAGCTGGTGCGCATTCTCCGTATGGACCAACATATCTAACACAAGCAACGCGTATTGTTGGAATATTTTTAACAGTAATTTGCATAGAATTATCCCCTTTAGGAAGTTGATTAATAAAATTTAAAATTTCTTGAAAACGAAACTGACAAATACATTTTCGATAGCATGTTGGATAAAGCCGAAAATGTTTTTTAAATGCTTTGGAAAATGCTTCCAAAGATTCATAGCCAGCCTGTAAAGCAATATCTGTGACTCGTTGTTCCGTAAACAACAGATTATGGGCAGCTCTTTGCATCTTCAGCCTTCTAACATAACTTTGCACAGACTCACCAATCATCCCACTAAAAACCCTGTGAAAATGGTACGTAGAAAAATGCGCTACTTTAGCCAATTCAGCTAAAGGTATTTCACGATCTAGATTGGCTTCAATATGCAATAAAACTTTCAATAGTCTTTTACGGTAAATTTCTAAAGTATGATTTTTATTCATTTTTTTCTGTGCTACTTTTAGCAAAATTTCTTATAGCAACAATTATCCAGAAAATTCCATATGATTACTTGATTTTTTTTGCTAAATTAATGAGTTACACATAAACCTAATCGCCATTATCTCTTGCTTTTTTTGACATTTTTGGTACAATTACACCTTTTTAATAAGTATATTTAGGTAATATTTATGCATCATTCAGCACTAATATTTGATACGTTAGTATTTGCAAACAAACTAAAAGCTGCCGGTGTACCTGATCGACAAGCTGAAGTACAAGCCGAAGCTATGGCTGAGATTGTCACGGAAAATCTCGCAACCAAACAAGACTTAAGAGAAATGGAGCTACGTATAACAACAAAGCTAGGAGGCATCATGGTGGGCGGTATTAGCTTACTCGTCATATTAATGAAGTTATTTCACCTTTAAAAACCGCTTAAGTTGATCCGCCAAAATAAATTCAACCCCTGCCGCTTTCATTTCATCTATTGCTTTTTGCGCATTGCCTATAGGTAAATTCACGCCTTTAATCGCATCTTCTACAACATAGGTATTGAAATTTTTACGCACCGCATCAAGAGCGGAGTGCTTAACACAATAATCCGTAGCTAGACCAGCTAAATATAAATCAATAATGCCTTTTTCTTTTAAGTAGTTTGCTAAATCAAGATTAGTTGCCTCAAAAGCTGAGTAGCTATCCCCTCCAGGATGCGTTCCTTTCAAAAACACATGATTGATTTTATTCTGACAAAGTTCT
>Ga0154524_1039_pt1 | contig 14937 bp, 9 predicted proteins | sample RifGroE2_FD_105667 | JGI IMG/M metagenome (GOLD analysis project Ga0154524, IMG submission 105667) | Gammaproteobacteria bacterium GWE2_37_16 | reverse complement strand
ACTTGTAGAGCAGCGTTAAGACCAGCGATTAAACCTTGTGCAGCAGCTTCTTCATAACCAGTTGTACCATTAATTTGACCAGCAAAAAAAAGTCCGGTAATAGCTTTGGTTTCTAAAGTTGGTTTTAAATCGCGCGGATCAAAAAAATCATATTCAATCGCATAACCCGGACGGATCAGCTTGGCATTTTCCAATCCGGCAATACTTTGCACTAATTCGATTTGAGCATTAAAAGGTAAGCTGGTTGAAATGCCGTTCGGATAAATTTCGTCAGTATTTAATCCTTCCGGTTCTAAAAATATTTGGTGCGAAGTTCTATCGGCAAAACGCATGATTTTGTCTTCAATGGAAGGGCAATAACGCGGTCCAGTACCTTCGATAATACCAGTGTACATAGGTGATTGACCTATGTTTTGCCGAATAATTTCATGGGTGTGCTCGTTAGTGTGGGCGATATAACAAGGAGCTTGCCTTGGATGTTGTTCAATGCTGCCCATAAAAGAAAAAACTGGAGTTGGTGTATCGCCTTTTTGTTCGATGAGTTTACTGTAATCAATACTGTTACCAGCGATGCGTGGTGGTGTGCCGGTTTTAAGTCTTCCAGTTCTCAACCCTGTTGCTTGTAAAAATTGTGCCAAAGCGATGGAAGCCGGGTCGCCCATACGTCCGCCTGGGAAACTTTTTAGACCGACATGAATCTTGCCATTCAAAAATGTTCCGACCGTCATAACCACGCAAGGAGCAGAAAAAGTCAGATCAAGGTTGGTGATTATACCGCCAACACGATTGTTTTTTATCTTCAAACGATCGACTGTTTGTTGCAAAATAAATAAATTGGATTGTTGTTCCAGTGCTTGGCGTATGGCTTGTTTGTACAATGTGCGATCAGCTTGGGCACGAGTGGCGCGTACAGCTGGACCTTTACTGGCGTTTAAAATGCGAAACTGAATCCCTGATTGATCGGCTGCCTGAGCCATTATGCCGCCAAGAGCATCGATTTCTTTAACAAGATGTCCCTTGCCAATACCCCCGATAGAGGGGTTGCAAGACATTTGCCCGATGGTATCGAGGTTGTGTGTTAGTAGTAAAGTTTTTGCGCCACATCTTGCAGACGCCAAAGCGGCTTCAACGCCTGCATGTCCTGCGCCAATAATGATAACGTCGAATTTGTTGTTTAGATGTTTCAAAGTTGAATATGATTTTTATGTTGCAAAGATCAAAGGATAGGGGACCCATTGCCCCGCCCAACTCATTGTAAACACAGATTTAGCTAAGTGTAAATACCGTATTTTTGTGGTTAGTAGTACGGTATTGCAAGATTTGATTTTGGGCTCTATACTGAAGCTCGGTGGGAGCGTGGGCTTCCATTTTTTGTGGGTGACAAGTGAGTGAGTTTTTGAAAAAATTATTGAATAATTCAAAAAACCTTGGAACAACCTAGCCGCGAGCTTCGTTTGTGATATATGTGCAATAATTGTAAGTTACGTAGACTAAAGTCTGCGGCTACAATCTCCAGTTGCGGCTACGAAATCATTATTAATACGAATTATTCGACAAAACCTTTTATTAATCCAAATTTTACAATTATATTTAATTTCGTTTATGGCGAAATTTTGCGAGGCAAATTCATGAATAATGCAACAGTGCAACACCGTCCTTTGATTTTGATGATTCTTGATGGTTGGGGACATTCAGAAGAACAAAAAGATAATGTAATTGCTATGGCTAAGACGCCGAATTTCGACCAGCTTTGGCAGCATTATCCACACGCTTTGCTTTCCGCATCAGGTTTGGATGTTGGTTTACCGCCGGGGCAGATGGGTAATTCTGAGGTTGGGCATTTACATATCGGAGCTGGGCGCTCGGTGTTACAGGATTTAACTAAAATTGATTTAGTGATTCAGACAGGAGAGTTTTTTAAAAATCCGGTTTTAATGCAAACTGTTGACGAAACCATACAGGCCCAAGGAGCGGTGCATATTTTTGGTTTGCTTTCAAAAGGTGGAGTGCATAGCCGCGATGTGCATTTGGAAGCTATGGTTGAGTTGGCGGTGAAACGTGGTTGTAAGAAGGTCTATGTACATGCTTTTCTTGATGGTCGCGATACACCACCGAAATCGGCGTTGGTATCAATACAATCGATGGAAAGTAAATTACAGCTTTTGGGAACAGGGAAAATTGCTTCAATTTGTGGGCGTTACTATGCTATGGATCGTGATAAACGTTGGGATCGTGTGCAGGTTGCTTATGATATGTTAACGCAGGGGAAGGCGGAATTTTTCGCGAAAAATGCAGAAGAGGCGTTGGCAATAGCTTATGCGCGCAGTGAAAATGATGAATTTGTCAAACCAACTTGTATTAAGCAAGAAGATGAAACACCAATTACTATCAAAGATGGAGACAGTGTTATCTTTATGAATTTCCGCGCTGATCGTGGTCGCGAATTGAGCTATGCTTTTACCGACCCGCAATTTAGCGGTTTTGTGCGCCAAGCACAGCCAAAATTGACAGCTTATGTAACTTTAACTGAATATGCTGGTGATCTGAAAGTTCGTGTTGCTTATCCGCCCCAAGATTTAACTAATGTTTTTGGTGAAGTATTGGAGAAGAATCATTTGCGTCAATTACGTATCGCCGAAACAGAAAAATACGCACATGTGACTTATTTCCTGAATGGCGGTCGTGAAGAACCGTTTGTAGGTGAAGATCGTATTTTAATTCCATCACCAAAAGTTGCTACCTATGATTTGCAACCAGAAATGAATGCTGGCGAAGTGACAAAGCGCTTATTGGAAGTCATTCGTGCAGGGACTTATGATGTGATTATTTGTAATTACGCTAACCCTGATATGGTGGGGCATACGGGAAATATTCCAGCGGCAATTGAGGCAGTTGAATTTGTGGATGATTGTTTGGGGCAGGTTGCGGCAACATTGCGTGAAGTTGGTGGAGAAATGGTTGTGATTGCTGATCACGGCAATGCGGAAAAAATGGTTGATGAAGATACGCAGCAAGCACATACAGCTCATACTATCAACCCAGTGCCATTTATTTATGTGGGCAGAAAAGCGGAAATGACAAAAAAGTTAGGTAAGTTGATCGATTTGGCGCCAACTATGCTGAGTTTAATTGGAATTGATGTGCCGAAGGAGATGACTGGGGAATGTTTATTGAATTTAAATGAAGGAATGACAAAATCGGCATGAAGCCAGATTTTGAAAGGCTGAAAGCCGACCCCGTAGGGGGCGAATTGGGAATAAACAAAACAAAGTTTTGTTCCAATGAGCGCCAAAAACAAGGAGTATTTGGCTGGCTTTTTATGTGAAACAGGAGAGTGAAACATAAAAAGGAAACAGGATGTTTCGAGTAACGAACGAATTGTTGAAATTTTGAATAATTTTCCGGGAAATTGCGGGTAAATTTCATTCCCGCCCACCCACCCAAAATAATGAATTAAATTTGATTATGCAATACCGTAAAATGTACGGTATTGTGTATTTTTGTGGAATATTTTAAGCTGGGTGGGAGGGCGGAATGTTTTTTATTTTAACGTTTTTTAGTAATATCTCAAAAAGTTAGGGCATTATAATTATGTTTACGTAGCCGCAGGTCTTTAGCCTGCGTCAAATCATGTAGATGCGCGATATCTAATACGCAAGTTAAAACTTGCGGCTACGTTATGTTTGTGATTCGCCTGTGGTTTTTGAGAAGTTACGTTTTTTATTTTTAACATATTGAATTATATGGCAATTTTATTTACATATCTTTAATGGTATTGTGCAGCGATTCATGAATGTAAAATACAGCATTAAAAATTTAAAATTTCCAATATTATTGTTGCTTGGTATATTGAGCAGCAGTCAAGCCTTTGCTATTTCGCCATTTACGCAGCTAAAACAACTGATTGGTAAAATCCATATTTTGCAATCCAATCTTACGCAAACTCAAAAACAGCAAGTAGCTGTGCAGCAACAGTTGCAACAGTCAGAGGTTGCGATTGGTAGTGTTGCACTTGCCGCCAAGCAAACCAATAAAAAACTAACCGAACAACAGATGGTTTTACAAAAATTGAATTTGCAGAAAGTAGGTTACCAAAAGCAGTTACAGGAACAAAAGCAACACGCTTTCCATGAGGTGCGTGCTGCCTATATGCTTGATCATGACGGTTATTTTAAAATGCTTTTTAATCAAGAAAACCCTAACGATGTAGATCGTTTAAGTGTTTATTTTCGATATTTATTGGCGGCGCGTGCTGAGTCCATTCACGCGGTGGTTGTTACTTTGCAAAAACTGCAACAAAACAATGATGCGATTCAGAAGCAGACACATATTTTAAAGGGATTATATTTACATCAGGAAACGGAAAAGCAGCAGTTAGAAAGGAAACGGCAGGAACGTAATTTGGCTTTACATTCAATTAAATCCAGCTTGCAGGATCAGAATGCAAAAATGCAACACTTACTTGCCGATAAAGCTGCTTTGGAGCAAGTTATTGTGCGTATTACAGAAGAAATCAAAGCGCGTGAGCGTGCGCAGGCTTTGGAGCGCGCTCGTAAACATTTGCCTGTAGCTTCTTTGCCACTGGGAGGAAAGTTTTTAGGTAACTTACGTGGCAAATTATTATCTCCAACCAGCGGTAAAATAGAAAATGCAGGTGGTGGTGAGGCGCGATTGGGTGGTGTTATTGTTGCGGCAGGAGAAGGGCAGGAAGTGCATGCGATTGCCGCCGGACGAGTTGTTTTTGCTGAATGGTTGCGTGGTTATGGTTTGATGTTGATTATTGATCATGGGCGTGGTTATATGAGTTTGTACGGGCGTAATCATAGTTTATACAAAAAAACTAATGATACAGTTGCAGCCGGTGAAGTAATTGCTACTGTTGGAAATAGTGGTGGATATGAAAAAAGTGGGCTTTATTTTGCGATGCGTTATAATGGCAAGCCAATTGATCCAACGGTGTGGTGTAAATTTTAGGTTGTAAATGTCGTACTGTAAGCCGCTTGCGGCTCCGTTGTTTTTGAGATTTCCCCGATGTTTTTTGGAATCAGCAAAAATAACAGATTGATTTTAAAGGCAATTATCTTTACATAAATGTATTGTGAATCTATTTATGAATACAAAAACAAAAATTCAAAATTCAAAATTTCCTGTGGTTTTTTGTTCGTTATTTTTAACGGCGTTTTTTTATTATCAGAATTGTTTTGCGATTTTGAATTTGCCGCCACCGCCAAATATAACCGATCCATCCAAAGTTATATCTGAGCCTGATATGAAGCGTTTAGCGTTGGTTATTGCATATGTTAAACAATATTATGTCAAAAAGACTGAAGAAAAAGTGTTAATTGATAACGCTGTTGCCGGTATGATTGCTAAATTAGATCCTCATTCTGAATATTTGGATGAAACCGATATGAGGGATCTGGAAATGGTTACCGAAGGACAGTTTGGTGGAGTTGGTATTGAGCTTATTCCTGATCAGGGCGCTATTCGTGTTGTTACCCCACTTGATGATACACCAGCTGCCAAGGCAGGTATTAAAGCTGGAGATCTTATCATTCAAATCAATGATAAATTTGTTAAAGATATGACATTGCGTGATGCGCTAAATATGATGCGTGGTCCAAAGGGTAGTAAACTGACTTTGATGATAGCGCGTAAAAACAATGTTAAGCCGTTAACTTTTAAACTTACTCGCGATATTGTTAAAGTCAAAACAGTTAAAGGAAAATTGCTGGAATCAGGTTACGGTTATGTGCGGATAGCGATTTTCCAAGATCCAACGGCAAGAGATGTTGCCAAAGCTATTGCCCAGTTAAAGAAAAAAGGTCCACTAAAGGGTTTGATATTGGATTTACGTAATAATCCAGGTGGTTTATTGGATTCGGCAGTACAAATTTCTGATGATTTTCTCGATGCGGATAAATTAAAAGATAACAAGTTGATCGTTTATACGCAAGGGCAATTCGAGGGAGCGCATATCGTCGCTAACGCTACACCTGGAGAAACTATAAGCGGCGTGCCGATGGTGGTACTGATTAATGAGGGTTCGGCATCGGCAGCTGAAATTGTCGCGGGAGCTTTGCAGGATCATAGGCGTGCTGTTATCGTTGGTACACGTAGCTTTGGCAAGGGATCGGTGCAAACATTGTTGCCGCTCGATGATAAAACAGGTATTAAATTGACAACAGCCCTGTATTACACGCCGTCTGGTCGTTCGATTCAGGCGAAAGGTATTGAGCCAGATGTTGTTGTGAAGGATTTACAGTTATCAAAAGACAAAAATGAAGCTGGATTGCGTATTGATGAATCTAAATTGTTAGATCATCTCGATAATGCAGATGTTAACAAGGATAATGACAGTGATTTCGATGAAAATGATGAGGATCAAAAGCTTGATGCAGATCGTCAGACCGAAAAATCTATGAATTTAGCGCGTGGTGATTACCAATTGTATGAAGCGTTAAATATTTTAAAAGGATTGAGTTCGTTTCCCAAGTAGGAGTTTAGTTGCACCTTCTTTCCCCCGTAGCTGCAAGCTTTAGCTTGCGTCCTAACTGCGCAGGCTAAAGTTTGTGGCTACGGTTTTGAGGGGTTGGTAAAATTCATAATAAAGATCGATGCTTCAAAAGACTCCCTATCTTAATTTTTCCATTGCTCTTTCTCCAGCAGGTCATCTTCACCTTGTAACGGATAATAACGTTCAGGTAACGTTGGACGAATCTAGCGTACAAGAAATCCAGAAACGCTGGCAAAATGGCTATGCGTCAGGGTTATTGCATTTAGGTTTGATAACCTTGTCAACCGCTTTGCCGCCAAGCTTTATGTTCTGGCGACAATTTGCCCAAAAATTTATTACAGAAGTTTGTAAGTATCCAGATTTTTTAGTAACGCCGACTAAAACTGTTCCTGTCCCCGATGAAGAAGAACTGAACATTATTCTCAATCAAGCTCCATTTATGCAAGGTGGTGAATATTTGAATTTGGAAGTTTTGTATTCGTTGTGGACAGATTTAAATTTGGTTTTACGGCAGGAATTATCTAATTTTAATAATAACTTACAGCAATATTTTGAAGCTTATCATGCACATTGGAATTTGGTGGGACGTGTATGTTTTCATTTGGCGGAAAATAAAGAAAACCAGGAAATGCCATTTGCTTTTTTGGCAACTTATACCACTCGCCTGACAAATAATGCACAAGTTCAGCATTTACCGTTGGGTAAAGCTTTGCAAGAATATGCAGGAGATAAAAATAAAGCTTTGCTTTTAGCGTTGCTTTTGCCAGTACAAAAAGCTTGTGAGGCAAGTCCTTTTATAAAAGACTTAGTCAGTTCTGGTCGTATTTTCAAACCATTAGCCTGGAAACCTCAGGAGGCTTATCGCTTTTTAAAAGAAATACATTTATTTGAATCTGCCGGTATTGTGGTGCGAGTGCCAAATTGGTGGAATGCCAAAAAACCTAGTCGCCCCAAAGTGGAAATTAAAATTGGTAAAAATCCGGCGCATAACGTCGGTGCTGATGCTTTATTGGATTTTGATGTGCAATTGGCGTTAGCGGATGGTCAAACTTTAAGTACCGAAGAATGGCAGGAAATACTCGTTGCAGCTGATAATTTAATCAAAATCAAAGGGCAGTGGGTTGAGGTTGATAAGGAAAAACTTGCGGCGGTTTTGCAGCATTGGCAAACGGTGCAACATGATGTGGCGGCTGGTGATTTATCTTTTGCCGAAGGTATGCGCTTGTTGGCTGGTTTTAGTAAAACAGGGGTTAGTGAAGAAGAAAATCTAGCAGTAGCGGAATGGTCTTCGATAACTGCTATTGGGGAACTTAAGCAAATATTGGCTTCCATGCGTCATCCAAAAGTTGATGGGAATAGTGATGAATTATTGGCTATTTTACAAAAACATTTGCATGCTAAATTGCGCCCGTATCAAATCGCTGGCGTGCAGTGGTTGTTGTTGTTGTATAATTTAAAATTAGGCGGTTGTTTGGCAGATGACATGGGTTTGGGTAAAACTATCCAGGTTTTGGCGTTGTTATTGATTATTAAAAAACAACAAAAAAAAGATTTTTCACCACATCTTATTGTTGTTCCAGCTTCATTGTTAGGGAATTGGCAAGCTGAAATTGCTCGTTTTGCACCAAGTTTAAAAATATTTATTGCACATCCTTCAGAGCACAGTGATGTAAAACAGATTAACAGTGAAGAGTTGGCAGATTTTGATATTGTGTTTACGACTTATACTTTTGTGCAACGCCTCGGCTGGTTGATAAAAATACCTTGGGGTTTGGTGATTTTAGATGAGGCGCAGGCGATTAAAAATCCTTCGGCAAAGCAAACTCGTGCCGTTAAAAACATTGCGAGTAAAACCCGAATTATTTTAACAGGAACGCCAATTGAAAATAATCTTGGTGATTTGTGGTCGCTGTTTGATTTTATTGCTCCAGGATTGCTTGGTGCACAAAAAACTTTTAGCGATTACGGGAAAAAATTGCAGCATAAAGTAGAAGCTAACTTTTTTGGTTCTTTGCGTACTTTGGTGAGCCCATATATTTTGCGGCGCTTAAAAAATGATAAAAGTATCATTAATGATTTGCCTGACAAAACTGAATTAAACGCTTATTGTACTCTGAGTAGACAGCAAATTAGTCTTTATCAGCAAGCAGTTATGCAATTGGCTAAACAGCTGGAAGTGATGGAGGGAATGGAAAGGCGAGGGTTGGTGCTTGCTTCGTTAATGCGTTTGAAACAAATTTGCAATCACCCGTGTCAGTGGCTTGGGCATGGTGATTATGTGGCAGAAGAAAGTGGCAAGTTTTTGCGTTTGCAAGAACTGTGTACTGCAATTGCCGCAAAGCAGGAAAAGGTACTAATATTTACGCAGTTTCGCGAAATTATTCCAGCTTTGTCGGTTTATTTAGCAACGATTTTTCAAAAAAACGGTTTGGTGTTGCACGGTGGCACTAAAATCAAGGAACGTGCTGAGTTGGTGCGATTATTTCAAGATGAAAAAGGACCACCGTTTTTTATTTTATCTTTAAAGGCGGGTGGTACGGGATTAAATTTAACCAACGCGGCACATGTGATTCATTTTGACCGTTGGTGGAACCCTGCGGTTGAAAATCAGGCGACAGACCGCGCCTATCGTATTGGACAAAAGAAAAATGTTTTAGTGCATAAATTTATTTGTTCGGGAACGATTGAGGAAAAAATCGATCTTTTGATTAATGACAAAAAGGCTTTGTCGCAAGAAATATTAAGTGGCGGTGGGGAAGTTTCTCTAACCGAAATGACTAACGAAGAATTGTTGCAGACGGTGAGCTTGGACTTGGATAAAATAATCAAGATTCCTTAGCCGCAGACTTTGTCTGTATTTGTAGCCGCAGGCTTTAGCCTGCGTTTAAAGATTGGTACAGATTTTGTTTTTAGGGAATTTATACGGCATGTTATCAAATTAAATAATGACTAATGATTAACAAATTTCAACATAAGAGGCATTAATACACCAAGAATAACAACGGCTCCAGTAATCATGCAGCCTAATCGTATGGTTAATTTATAAGTTATTTTATAACTCATTACTTCCAGATCATGTCTTATTAGCTCTATATCACGTTTGGTCGCTAGGCTGTTATCTACCCATTTGTTGATAGCGTCGTTTTGTTCACGCATGACCTCCGCTTGAACTTCAGCTTGTTGTTCGGTAAAGCCTGCTTTTTTTAATTTTTTTGCATATTGCAAAGTGTCGAATGTTAAAGTTGCGTGAGTCATAGTCATTTCCTAAAAAATTCAAATAATGTATGATTATAGCAGAAGATGTTAAAAAATACAAAAATGGCAAATAAGCGAATAACGTAGCCGCAGACCGTAGCCGCAGACTTTAGTCTGCGTAACATACAGTTATTGCACATAATATATTGCAGGCTAAAGCTTGTGGCTACGTGATTGTTTGTTTAATAAAAATTTCAAGGAGTCAATATTATGAGTTGGCGACAATGGCCAAGATATGTCTCAATTGCGGAACTCAAAGCGCGCGGTAAAAAAGCGGCGCTTAAATTGCAAAAGAGTGGTAAAAAGTTGCATCCAGTTAATGTGGAAGGGCGCATTATTGCCAATACTTTTTGGGGTAAAGCTTGGTGTAAAAATCTTGAATTTTACAGTGATTATGAAAACCGTCTACCGCGTGGGCGAACTTATTTACGTAATGGCTTTGTGGTTGATTTGAAAGTTGTTGCCGGAAAAATCGAGGCTTTGGTTTGGGGCTCGAGCATGTATAATGTGGAGATTGCAATTAAGCCTTTAACCAAGAAAAAATGGCGGGCGATCATTGCGGAATCTTCGGGAAAAATTGATTCATTATTGGAGCTATTACAAGGAAAGTTTTCCAAAAACATTATGGAAATTATTACCCATCATGAAAGTGGCTTATTTCCTCATCCTAAAGAAATTAAGCTATCCTGTTCTTGCCCTGATTCTGCCTACATGTGCAAACATGTAGCGGCCGTTTTGTATGGTGTTGGTGCAAGGTTGGATCTTGAGCCGGAAACTTTATTTATTTTGCGTCAGGTCGATTATACTCAGCTTATCGCCGCCGCTGGTTCTGTAGCTGATTTGGTGCTTGATGTGCAAAGCGAAACGGCGTTAGCCGATGCTGATTTATCTAGTTTGTTTGGAATAGATATTGAAGAAATGAAGCAGAAACCTGCGAAAACTAAGCGTAAAAATGCTCCGAAGGAAGTGAAAAATCGACTTATATTGTAATGATTTCGTAGTCGCAGACCGTAGCCGTAGACCGTAGCCGCAGACCGTAGCCGCAGACTTTAGTCTGCGTATCATACAGTTATTGCACATAATATATCGCAGGCTAAAGCCTGCGGCTACGTTTTCATGGTTTTTTCTGAATTATTCAACAACGCCATGCATACGGATATGTAAGTAAGATTACTATATAAATCAATGCATTGAAAACATAGTGCTTATTTATTAAGGTATTTATAAAGAAAAACCGATATCTTAATAGCTAAATAATAAAAACTAGTGTATAGTAAACAAGCACGTAACGTCATTTCTTTAAGTTTTCCTATCTGCATTTCGGATAGATTTTCAAAGACAATGATTTTATTTTTTATTAATTACTTTTCTGAGGATCTATCCAATGAATAAAATATATGTAGGTAACCTACCTTTTAAAACCACTGACCAAGAGTTGCAAGAAGTTTTTGCACAATTTGGTGAGTTAGATGAAATTGCTTTAATTAAAGACCGTTACTCGGGTGAGTTTAAAGGTTTTGGATTTATTACTTTTAAATCCCAAGAAGCAGCACAAAATTCATTAGCAATGGACGGCAAACCATTTGGTGGTCGCCCAATGAAAGTTAGCATGGCTCGTGAAAACGACCGTAAAGCTGGTGGCGGTGATCGTCGTCCAGGTGGCGGCGGTGATCGTCGTCCAGGTGGCAGAAGCAGTGGCGGCGGAAGAAGCGAACGTTGGTAATGAAATATATTAGCTGTCTTAATATTGATTTAAGATAATGCTGTTATACTAAACAATCCCCTTGGTGTTGTATGATATCAAGGGGATTTGTTTTTTCACACAAGCCAAAGCGGCTACCGCTTGTGGCTAAGAAAACAGTGGCTACTACAGTGTAGTGTAGCAATTAATTTTTAATTAAAAATTTTCATAAGTTTATGACATCAAATATTCGTAACATCGCTATTATCGCCCACGTTGATCACGGTAAAACAACTTTGGTTGATCAATTATTACGCCAATCAGGAATGCTAAAACAAAAGCAAGGGCAGACTAAGGAAACGCAAGATCGTCTCGTTATGGATTCTAATGAATTAGAACAAGAGCGTGGTATTACGATTTTGGCTAAAAATACTGCTGTGGATTGGAACGGCTATAGAATTAATATCGTTGATACGCCAGGTCATGCGGATTTTGGCGGTGAAGTTGAGCGCGTTTTATCGATGGTCGATTCGGTTTTATTATTGGTCGATGCTGTTGATGGTCCAATGCCACAAACACGATTTGTGACACAAAAAGCCTTTAATAGGGGCTTGAATCCTATTGTTGTTATCAATAAAGTCGATCGTCATGACGCCAGACCAAGCTGGGTTATCGATCGTGTGTTTGATCTTTTTGAGCAACTTGGAGCTACTGATAAACAACTCGATTTTCCAATTATTTATGCTTCAGCTTTGCGTGGTTTTGCTACCATGGATTTGGAAAAACCTTCCGAAGATATGAATGCTTTGTTTCAGTTAATTATTGATCAGGTGCCGCCGCCTGAAGTGGATCCGAATGGTTTGTTGCAGATGCAAATTACTTCTTTGGATTATTCAAGTTATGTAGGTACCATTGGTATTGGTAGAATTAAACGCGGCAAAATGAAGCGCAATATGCCAGTGACTATTATTGATAGCGAAGGGCAAGTCAGAAGCGGGCGTATTTTACAGATTTTGGGTTTCCTTGGGCTGCAACGCTACGAAATAGAAGAGGCTGGAGCTGGTGATATTGTTGCCATTACAGGTATAGAGAAAATAAAGATTTCCGATACAATTTGTGACCCAACTGCGGTTGAACCATTGCCGCCTTTGGCTGTTGATGAACCGACAGTACATATGACTTTTGAAGTCAATACTTCTCCTTTTGCTGGACGTGAAGGCAAATATTTAACCAGTCGCCAATTACGTGAACGTTTGCAGCGCGAACTTTTACATAATGTGGCATTGCGGGTCGAAGATACAGATACGCCAGAAAAATTTAAAGTTTCTGGTCGTGGCGAATTACATCTTGCTATTTTGATCGAAACCATGCGTCGTGAAGGCTATGAGTTAGCGGTTTCCAAACCACAAGTTATTGTTAAAGACGTTAATGGTGAGAAACAAGAACCATTTGAGTTGTTAATTGCTGATATTGATGAGCAGAACCAAGGCGCAATAATGGAAGCTTTAGGAGCGAGAAAGGGGGATTTGATTGGGATGTATCCGGATCAAAAAGGTCGCGTGCGTTTAGAATATATGATCCCAACGCGCGGTTTAATCGGCTTTCAAACTGAGTTTATGATTCTCACATCTGGAACTGGTATTTTAAATCATGTTTTTGATCATTATGGATTAGTAAAATCGGGCAATATCGCCAAGCGTTTGCGCGGTGTTTTAATCGCTAATGGTCCTGGTAAAACGACAGGTTATTCTTTGTTTAACTTACAAGAACGGGCGCAATTGATTGTTGGACCACAAGTTGACGTTTACGAAGGTATGGTCGTGGGTATTAATTCACGTGCCGAAGATTTGGTTGTCAATCCAGTTAAACCAAAGCAATTGACCAACATGCGGGCATCAGGATCGGATGAAAATATCATTTTGACTCCGCCTCTACAAATGAGCTTGGAAAGAGCAATTGAATTTATTGAAGATGACGAATTGGTTGAAATCACACCAACGCAAATGCGCATTCGTAAAAAATTATTGAGTGCAAATGAAAGAAAGCGGGAGAGTAGGGCGTAATGGTAGAATGATTGTGAAATTTTAAAATACTTAACTATGTTAATCACATTTTGACACGAAATATCTTCAATTCTATGCAATTGTGCTTTAATTTACGCCCAGACCTAACGTCTTATAAACTTGAACAATATCTGAAAGGACGGCTAATTTTTGATTGATAGAATTGTATTTGGCTTGTAGGAAGTTTATGCGGTAGTTTAAGTAGGTGGCATAATCATTAAAACCAGATTTATATTGAGCATAGGCCAGATCTAATTTTTCTTTTGTTGCCCATAGTTGTCTTTCGCTGGCGATAAAAGAAGCCTGATCTTTTTGGTAGGAAACAAGTGCCGTATCTACTTCTTTGAATGAGTTTAACACCACATCTTTATAATTTAATACCGCTGCCTCATATTGCAATTTTGCGCGTTGGTGCTGACTTGCTCTTTTCTGATAATCAAAAAGTGGTTGAATCATATTTAAGCCGAAATCCCATAATAAACTGCCCTTGCTAATGAAATTCTTTAATGCTGAACTGGCATAACCATAGGTTCCTGTCAAACTAAAAGCAGGGAAGAAATTAGCGAGACTTTGTTTTTCGAAATAACCATAAGAAAGTATTTGATAAAAAGCCTCTTCAATATCTGGTCTGTTCGTAAGTATTTGCGACGGTAAACTTTGTGGTATTAAAGAGGCGGAAATAGGGGCTGTTAGTGTGTTTTTTATTTTTAAATTAAAGTTTTCTGGATATTCACCAATGAGATACGCTAGCGTATTTATCATAGTTTGTTTTTGTTTTTCCAAGCTACTGAGATTGCTTTGTATCGATTCTAATTGAGTTTTCGCATCGTCCACCGAGCCAATATCAACCAAGCCACCTCGGTAATTGGAGTTAAGCAGTTTAAGATTGTCTTTGGCAAGTGATAATTCTTCTTTGGTGCTATTAATATCAGCGCCAAGAGCATTAATTTGAAAATAAGTATTTACCACAGCACTTATTAACGAGAGCTGAATTACTCTGCTGTTTGCTGCACTTGACTGAGCATCGCTTTTTGCCTGATTAACGCTATTGGCAACTTGATGCCATACATCGATTTCATAAGAAACAGTAGCATCGAGTTGGTTAAGGTTAAATATTTTGCCTTGCCCGCTATTTTGCTGATTAGCTACTGCTCCATTATTGGAGAATGCTGTGCGCGACAAATTGTAGTTTAAATTAATTTGTGGAAAAAAATCTGAAGTGTTTTCTGTAATATAAGTTTTGGCAATAGCAATATTTTTTAGGGATATTTTATAGTTTAAATTATTTTTTAAAGCTAATTTCACCAGCTGATTTAGCTTGGGATCATTGAAGTTTTGCCACCACTCATTCGTATTGATGCTGATTTTATACTCTTCGCATTTTGGTTTTCCGCGTTGTTGGCTTTCTCGCTCGTTTGAGT
>Ga0154524_1092_pt1 | contig 18112 bp, 15 predicted proteins | sample RifGroE2_FD_105667 | JGI IMG/M metagenome (GOLD analysis project Ga0154524, IMG submission 105667) | Gammaproteobacteria bacterium GWE2_37_16 | reverse complement strand
AATGCTCGCTGTTGTAGTCGATGTTGGCTTGATTCATTATTTGATCATTGCTGAGAGCGTTGGGTATTTGAAAGTAATCTTGTTGAAAATAATCGTCACTTACATAACCTAAATTGATATTACTATTCCAATGTTGATTGAAAATGGTTGTATTCTTGTAGGCAAAATAACCGCGTTGATCGCTTATTTTTCCTAGGTGTGATAGAGCGTGACCTAGTGAATATGGACCGGGATTTTTTTGGAAATTAGCGAATTCGTTGTCATGAGGTATGTAGCCAAAATTAATCGAACCAGAGTTTTTTTCTGTTAAATAGCGAAACAGAGCGTCAGTAAAGATACCGCGTTTTTTCATTATTTCTGGCGTTAGGGTTAAATCATAATTTGGCGCCAAATTCAAATAATAAGGCAAAGTTAAAAAATAACCAGATTGACTTGAATATCCTGGCGTTGGATATAAAAAACCACTTTTGCGCTGCTTATCAATAGGGAAATTGATGTATGGTAAGTAAGCTACTGGGATTTCCTTGGCGTGTAGTACCATATTTGTAGCAGTGCCTCGCCCGGTATTTTTGTCTAGAGTAATGTGGCTGCCAGTAATATACCAAGTTTGGTTGGCTGGTGGGCAGGTGCTGTAGCTTGCCTTAAATAGGTGCAAAACCCCCGTCGTATTGTCGCGCAGAAGTCGTTTTGTTTTACCCCAGATGCTATTTGCACCCAGAGAAGGCTCTGTGTTCATGCGGTAAATAGCATCGTTTAAGGTTGTGGTTTGTTGTTTGAAATCTATATGACCATGTTTGGCAACAATAGTTTTTCCATATTCGTGTAATTTCACATCGCCAAGTAGATCGATATCGGAAATTTTTCCAGTTTTATCACGCAAAAGGGTACCGCGATTCGCGGTAATAGCGCGACCAGGTTGAGTAATGTTGACATCACCGGTTAGAATTGAAGTTCCATATTCTGTAAAAACCCCACCCCCTTTAGCGGTGATAGTGGTTGGTGCGATTTTAATTGGTTGTGGGTTTGGGTAAGCAATGATATTGGCAGGGTCTTGGTAATAGCCACCACAAAGATTAGCTTTTGGATCACATACCCAGCCTAACAATTTGGCAATATTTGCAGAAGACAAGTTATTTAAATCTGTACCTTTTGCTGAGTTTATGCAAAGTTGACGTGCGGGAATTGATGTAAACTGTGAGCAGATATTTTTAATTGTCTCGTCGTTATTTGGAGAGGCGGTCGAGATCAGCGGTATGATCAGGGGAATGATTTTCAAAAGAATATTCAATTTACGCATTATTATATCTACTTATTTTAACGTTAAGTTACCGCTAAAAACTTTTTTTGCAGGACCCGTCATCCAGATTGGTTCACCCATCCCAGCCCAACTAATTTGTAATTCACCGCCATGCATCTTTACAATAACATTTTCATCTAATAAACCAAGCAAGCGACCGATTGCCACTGCGGCACAAGCGCCACTGCCGCACGCCAAAGTTTCAGAAGTACCGCGTTCATAAATGCGCAAATTAATACAGTTGTTTGATTTTATTTCCATGAAACCGACATTTACCCCCTCTGGAAAGCGCGGATGATTGGCAATAACTATTCCTAATTGATCCACGGGAGCAGTTGTTACGTTTGGTACTTGCAAAACAGCGTGTGGATTTCCTATTGATACCACGCCTATTTGCACGGAATTAATTAATTGATCAGGTAAATCAAGTTTATACAAAAGCGAAGCTTCAGGTGCAAGAAAAGGAATTGTTTTGGGTGAAAAAGAAGGTACTCCCATGTCAACTTTGACGTTATTATCATCTTGTAAACACACGGTAATTTTGCCACTTTTTGTGTCGGCTATTATGTGATGTTTATCAGTTAAACCTTGATCAATAACAAATTTGGCGAAACAACGTGCTCCATTACCGCTGCGCTCGGCTTCTTCGCCATCGGCATTGAAAACCCGCATGAAAAAATCCGTTCCTGTATTTCTTGGTTTTTCTACAACTATTATTTGATCACAACCAACACCATAATGACGTTCGGCAATTTGCTTAATTGTTTCTTTTGATGGAATAAATTGTTGAGTAATGTTTTCGATAACAACAAAATCATTACCTAAACCTTGCATTTTTGTAAAAGTGATTGACATATATTTAAAATGGCACTTTATTGGACATTAGATGATTTACTTTGTTCTTGTTGTGGTAAGTACAAGGCGCCACTTTGACCGCAGCCAGAAATTAGCATAATGCTGAGTAGTATAAAGCTAAACGAGATTTTTTTCATAAGATAGTGTTTGAAAATTGCAAAATTTAAAATAGATTGTTGATTTATATAATAATTTTATTTACATAAAAAAGCAATCAGCGTTTTAAAAGTAGGGCTGTCTCGTTTGACTTTGTAAAAATTAAAGAATAAAAAATACTTTTTTGTTACAATTTTGCACTTGGGTCGATAAAAGTAACTTAACTTTTTGCTATAAAAATTTACTATGAATAAAAAAAACCGTTTGAATGTTAGCATGATCGGTGCTTGTTTTCTATGTTGTCTTTGTTACATGCTGCCAATTTTTGCAGCCCCTGTTGCGCAAGTAATCAAAGCTCCTGTCGCCAATATGTATGAAAAGCCCGATGAAAATGCCGCCGTGAGCTCGCAAGCTGGTTATGGTGATAGTGTAAATATATTACAAAGTAAACGTGGCTGGGTGTTGATTGGGACGGAAGATAATTACCAAGGATGGGTGAAAAGCGATGCTATTGGACAAAAACCCAATCTTCCTGACGCCGATATCGTTAAAGTAAACAATTTATTCGCTTGTATTTATCGGGAACCGAACACAACTATTCATCAGCCGCTTTTAAAAGTTCCTTTTGGTGCAAAATTGCCGATCATTCAGATTCAGGATGAAAGGTGGATTAAAGTGCAATTGATTGATGGTATTGGTTGGATTCAACAAGCGGACGTTATTATCAATGCCAAACCACTCAATTTGCAGGAAATGTTGAATTTAACCCAAAAATTTATTGGCTTACCATATCTTTGGGCGGGAACGTCTACTTATGGTTTTGATTGTTCGGGTTGGGTGCAATTTCTGTTTAAACAAATGGGAATAATTTTACCAAGAGATGCTGGTATTCAGGTGAATTGGCCCGGATTTATTGAAGTTGCTAAAGCTAATTTGCGTCCTGGCGATGTGTTGTTTTTTGGGCAGGACAAAAAACCGAGCCATGAAGCAGTTTATTTGGGGGGCAATAAATTTATCAATTCAACGCCGTATGAAAATCCAATTGTGCATATTAGTGATTTACGTTCACCTCATTGGCAGGAACTTTATATAACTGCGCGTAGACTTGATTCTGCCTGGAAAAATGCTCCAGAGTTTATGGGAGTGGTTGCGGCAATTCCTGAAAATATGCAGCAAAAAATGCGTCAATATACTTGGCATAAAGGTTGTCCTGTGTCTTTGGGTGATTTGGTGTATTTGAAAATGTCTTATTGGGGATTTGATAATAAAGCGCACGAAGGAACTATGATTGTGCACAAGAATTTTGCTTCTGATGTTTTGGCGATTTTTCAGGAATTGTATCGACAACATTTTCCAATAGAAAAAATGCAACCGATTGAGGAATATCAAGGCGATGATCATAGTTCTATGGTCGATAATAATACTTCAGCTTTCAATTGCAGGGCAATGACTGATGGTTCTGGTAAATATTCGATACATAGCTATGGTGCTGCTATAGATGTTAATCCATTGATTAATCCCTATACTGATGGCGATAAAATAGACCCCCAAGAAGGTACCGAGTATCTTGATCGCACTAAGCCTCATAAGGGTAAAATTACGATGGATAGTGTGGCGTATCAAATTTTCGCTAAACATGGCTGGATGTGGGGTGGCGCTTGGTCAGGAAAGGTTAAGGATTATCAACATTTTTCTAAGTAACTTTATTTACATATCCGAGTAATTGAATGGCAAATAACTTTTCCTCCAGCATTATTAAAACCCATAAAACTTTACCAGCGCGCGTAACGAAAATCACAACTTCACACGGTGAGGTTTTAACCCCAGCTTTTATGCCGGTTGGCACTCGAGCATTTGTAAATCATATTAATCCAAATGATTTGGTGGATTCTGGTTCACAAATTATTTTGGGTGGTAATACCTATCACATGTTGTGCTCGCCTGGCATGGAAACCATTCAGGCGGCGGGTGGTATGCATCAATTTATGGGTTGGCAAGGACCAATGCTCACGGATAGTGGTGGTTTTCAGGTTTTCAGTCTTTCCAAAAATAGCAAAATCTGCGTTATTGATGAAAATGGCGCGCGCTTCAAACACCCCATTACAGGAAAGATGCTTTATTTAACCCCGGAAAGCTCAATTCAGGCGCAAAAAATTATTGGCGCTGACATTATTATGGCGTTTGACCAATGTACGCCGGATGATGGGCAAAAAGAAAATACCTTGGCGGCGATGGAAAGAACGCATCGTTGGTTGGTGGAATCTAAAGAGATTCATGAAAGAGATTCAAGTTCTGCTTATGGTTATCAACAAGCTTTATTTGGTATTGTGCAAGGCGGTAGTTTTCGTGATTTGAGGGAGCAAAGCGCTGAATTTATAACTAGCTTGGATCTGGATGGTATTGCTCTTGGGGGGGAGGTAATTGGTTTTGATATTGCGAAAACTTGTGAAATTATTGATTGGGTTCGGGATATTTTGCCAGAAAATAAAACTCGTTATGTGATGGGGGTTGGGCTTAATCCGCAAGATTTAATTGATACTACAGCCAGAGGGGTGGATATTTTTGATTGTGTTGCTCCAACCAGAAACGCGCGTCATGGTTCGCTTTATTGTGGAAAAATCATCGAGCAAGATGGCTGGCTCGCCTTTGTTGGTGAGGAAGAAAAAGGAAGGATTTTAATTAAAAAAAGTATTTATGCCCATGATGATCGACCAATTATGGAAGATTGTGATTGCTCTACTTGTCGAAATTTCTCCCGCGCTTATTTGCATTACCTTTTTAAAAGTAAATCACTGAGTTATGGATATTTAGCTTCTGTGCATAATATTCGAGTTATGCACAGAGTTTGTGAGAAAATCAGGGAAATTATTTTAAGGTAATTTCACGGAAACGAAATGGAAAGCAAATAAAGGAAATTGAAAATCCAACTTTCACATCATTTTTAGAATATCTAAAAACCCCGCGCAATTTTTTTATGTGAAAAATAAAGACGCATATCATATAATGTAATTTTAATAAAACATATAAATTATCTATACTTACCAAGGTTCCCTTAAGAAATGTCTTGTATTATCAATAACTAAATAAATTATTTACATTCTTTTTTATTAAAAATGATACATGAGGAATTTTGTTATGTTAAATCCAGCCATTAGTGCCGCCGCTCAAAACCAAAATGCTTTGTCTTTGGACGATATTCAGCTTTTTGCCAAGGATGATTTCTTTCTAGAAGAAAATAGTGCACAAGATCATGGTGAAGCTCTTTTGAACCATCTTCCTCAAAATGAAGATGGCTTATTTCCACAATCTGGACCTAGTACAGTTATTGAATATGAGGACTCTGAAGAAAGTGGCGTGTCGATGGCAGTGGTAGCTAATGATGTGCCGAGTAGTGTAGAGGATGGGCAAGAGATTATTAATGATTTAGCAAGTGGATCAAGTTTTAATTCTAGCAATAGGAGTCAATCATATTTGAATTCTTTTTCTGGATGTGATTCAGCAAGTGGATCAAGTTTTAGTTTTAGTAATGGCAGCCGATCATATTTGGATTCTTTTTCTGGATATGATTTAGTAGGTGGATCAAGTTTTAATTCTAGCAATAGCAGCCAATCATATGTTACTTTTTTTTCTGGGTGTGATTCAGGGAGCGGATTAATCAGTAATGATGATGGTCAAATTGAGGCTAAATGTGGATATTCATTAATTGATGTTGTATCGGCGGCTCAAAACCGTGACTGGGATTTTGTTTTAGCGAAATTAGCTGCTAATCCATTATCTTCTGAGAACTCGGGATATTATGAGATGGTTATGTTAGAAGCTGTGTTAAATGCGAATTTTGAATTGGTGCGAAAATTAATAGAGGATGGAGTTTCAGTACAACGCGTAATTGAGCAGCGTTATAATCGTTTGGGTGAGGAGGATGAGGGGGTTCATATTTTATTTTTATTGGCTGGGAGAGGGATTAATATGGCTTTATTACTTTTAAAACAATATCCTGCAGGTGTTAACTTTGTTAGAAAAGATAAACCTTATGTGCCAAGTTTATTTGCTTCAGTGGTAGATTTACAAGATGTTTGTTCAGATATTTTACGACGTTTACTTGAAGGTAATTTACCAATTGACGTAAATTTTACCTATAAAGGAACATCCGTTTTAAAGCATGCTATACTTACGAATCAATTTGATAAAGCAACTTTGCTTTTTGAGTATGGAGCTAATTTGGGTACTTTAGATATGGAGGACATGAATCATTTTTTATTGTATGCAATGGGTGAAAAAAAATGGCTTCTAGCTGATTTGATACAAAAAAAAATAAGTAGTATCCAACCGGAAAGAGCGGATATGTTAACTGAAATAGTGAGTAAATTTCGGGACCATTTTGATGAAAAATCGCAAGCGTCGGAAATGCAATCAGATCAGTTTTCTTCAGCTTTGCTTGTATTGAAGCAGCAGATCATGGGGTTGTTACAACCAGTTGTAATTATAAACAGCTCTTCAAATGCTTCCGTAACTGATGTTATCGAGCAATCAATGAGTTTTACAGTTGCTTCTGTTTCGGAATCATCACTAATACTATCGCCAACATCAAGTATAAGTTTTTCAAGTGCGCATAATTCTTTTTTTACCGCAAAAAGAGAAGCTCAAGCAGTATCGGGATCGCAGTTAAGCGTTGATGCAGGTGAAGCGAAAAGAATTTGGGCTTGTAAATAAAATTTTTTTTGTTAAGCAATACTTTCTGTTGTTTATTTACTTTTTTGGTATACTGCAAAAGACATATTAATTAATATGTTGAATACTAAACAAGTAAAAAATAAAGGAGAAATTACCATGCTATGCAAACCTTGTAAAAAAGCTAGCAAGCCATGTAAAGCAACCGCCAAATCATGCAAAGCTGCCAGTAAGTCAGTTGCAAAAAAGGTTGCTACTGTAAAGAAGGCTGTTGCTGTGAAAAAAGTTGCGGCTGTTAAAAAAGCGGCGGCTGTTAAAAAAGCGGCGGCTGTTAAAAAAGCTGCCGTTGTAAAAAAGGCTACTACTGTGAAAAAAGTTACCAGCCCAGCCAAAAAGAAGAAATAATCTATTTGGTTGTTGGTCTTTTCAAAACCGCTCTTTCTTGCAGGTGAAGTTCGAGGAGCGGTTTTGGAGAGAAATAAAAAAGCATATTCTTTTTAAGAAAAATCATGGAAGCTTTAGAAACGATTTTAACACGCAGAAGTGTGCGTAGATTTGAAAACAAACTAGTTGAGAAGAAAATTATTGATCAAGTTTTGCGAGCGGCAATGAGTGCTCCGTCAGCTGGAAATAATCAACCTTGGCATTTTATTATTGTTGATGATCGGGCTATTTTAAATCAAATCGCTGATTTTCACCCGAATGCTAAAATGTGTCAGGAAGCGCCTTTAGCTATTGTAGTTTGTGCGGCTACAACGGTAGAAAGATACAAGGATTTTTGGATACAAGATGTTGCTGCCGCGACAGAAAATATTTTGCTTGCTGTGCGTGCTTTGGGGCTTGGTGCTGTTTGGGTTGGTGTTTATCCTCGTGAAGATCGTGTTGTAGCAATGAAAAAACTGCTTAATATTCCTGATGCAGTTACCCCTTTTAATATTATTCCGATCGGTTATTCTGATGTTTTGCAAACGGCTCAAGATCGCTATAGTGATGAGCGGGTGCATTATAATCGTTGGTTGTCAAAATTTTTATGAAAAAATTATTATCTGTTTTTACATTTAGTTTTGTATTAATCGGTTTGTTTAATTTAACTGGTTGCGCTACTTCAAATTGGTGGCATCGCGGAGCAAAGCCCCCCGTAATGTTAACGCAAAAATACGGATCATTGCGCTTTAATCAGTTGACTATTATTGGACCAGTAAATGTGATAGTTACTCAAGGTAAACAACAAACTTTGACGTTATTGGGTGATCAGGAAACGTTAGGCAAATATGTTGTGCATAACGGGAGACATGGGTTATTAGTGCAGGCTCCTGCGGATCGACCTTATTGTTCTACAGTTTATATTACTGCTTCTTTTTTACAAAAAATGCGTCTTGGATTAGGGGTGTTATTGAAAGCTAACAAATTGGAAGTTTTAAATTTACAGGTTGTTGGTCAGGGTAGGAGTGATATTGATGTCAAAGGACAAATTTTTGCTGCTCGAGTAGAAATAGAACAACAAGGACAGGGCAAGATAGCTTTTTCCTGGTTGGCAAGTGACAAAGTTACTGTGCGTAGTAATAAAAACGGTGTCATTTATTTAGCAGGACAAAGTTATCGTTTGTTTGCAGATTTATCTGATCATGCTTATTTGGATGCCAAGTATTTACGTACTAATCAAGTTATGGTTCAAGCGGAAGATTCTGCTCGCGCCGATGTTTTGCCTTTAGACAGTTTACGTGCCAGTACCATTGATTCAAGCATTGTCGGTTATTATCATCGCCCGTCTGATTTCAAAATCGACTCACAAGATTCCAGTAATGTTTTGTTTTTGCCTGGCGCACATTAAATTGTGTTTTCCTAAAGCAAAGCACTTATCTTGGTATACGACAGTTTTATATAACTAGCTGAAAATCTAATAATTGATCGTTATGAAAGGGCAAAGTACCAAAAGTGCTGGTATGTAAATGAAATTGCCATGTAAATCAATTGGTTGTTTTTAAACCTTGAATTTTTTCGTTTTATATCCATGAAAGTCATTTTCGCTGGCACACCTGAATTTGCTTTACCGGCATTAAAGGCATTACTAAATTCAAAACATGAAATCTGTGCTGTTTATACCAAACCAGACTGCCCAGCTGGTCGGGGTTTACGGTTGACGGCAAGTCCAGTTAAACAAATGGCATTGGCAGCAAATTTAACAGTTGTGCAGCCGCTTTCTTTAAAAGATTATGCGGCTTTAGAGCAATTAAAGGGTTTTGCAGCTGATGTTTTGGTTGATGTTGCTTGTGGACTGTTATTACCTAAAGAAGTTTTAACTATACCGCGATTAGGTTGTGTCAATATTCATCCTTCTTTACTGCCTCGCTGGAGGGGCGCAGCTCCAATGCAACGTGCCATTTTAGCTGGTGATGCTATGACTGGTTTAACTATTATGCAGATGGATGTAGGTTTGGATACGGGGGCGATTTTCAGGCAAGAAAGTATATTGCTTGGACCACAAGATACAACAGCTACAGTTGAGCCGCGTTTGGCAGAGTTGGGTGCGAAAATGTTACTTTCGGTTTTGGAGGAGCTGGAAAACGGTATTGCAAAAGCTATACCGCAAGATGATACTCAAACTTGTTATGCGGCAAAAATCACCAAAGAAGAAGCAATGATCGATTGGCATAAAAGTGCAATAGAAATTGACCGCATGGTGTGTGCTTTTAATCCCTGGCCGATTGCCTTTACGCAAATTGGAGAATTTATCGTAAGAGTTTTTAAAGCTCTGCCACTTACTGAAGCGCAAAATATTGAAGTTGTAGGTACGATTATAAAGAGCAATAAAGAAGGTATCGATGTGATAACTGGAGATGGTGTTTTACGTCTTTTGGAAATACAACTACCAGGGGGGAAGGTTTTGCCAGTTGGTGAGGTTTTGAAGGCGAGGAAGGAAATGTTTAGCGTAGGCAAGAAATTCACTTTAATTAATAATTGAATTTCTAAATTTGCGCCGAACTTCAAAACAAGGTAAATTAGCGGGGTTTATTTTTAACAATTTTTAAGGGGATCAATACAATGAATTTTTTAGCCATTTTAGGTATCACAAACGCTTATGCTGCTGATACTGCTGCAGCCAGTCCGCAACAAGGCATACTTTCCATGTTGCCACTTTTTTTGATCATTATCCTTTTTATGTATTTTATGGTCATTCGTCCTCAAGCCAAACGAGCTAAAGATCAAAAAAATCTCATGAGCAGCTTACAAAAGGGGGATGAGGTTATAACTAGTGGCGGTATTCTTGGCAAAATAGAAAACATAAATGATAATTTTATCATTTTAAGTCTTGGCAAAGACGTAAATGTGACTATCCAGAAAAGTGCTATTGTAGCATGCGTGCCAAGAGGAACGATTAAATCTGCCGAGTAATTTGACGGGAAATTAAATTACTCTATCGAAAAGAAGTCTATAACTTCCTCCAAAAATCTTCAGATATGTAAGAGTAATTTCATTGTAAATCAAGATGTTATTTTAAATGTTTTGAAATTTTCAGATATTTGACTATGCAAAACCGTTACCCGCTTTGGAAAAATTGGTTGTTACTGTTCATTTTTGTGATCGGTTTGATTTACGCGGCCCCGAATTTATTTGGGGAAGATCCATCGGTACAAATTAGCGCCAGTAATGAAATAGTATTTTCTGCTAATACATTGCCGCAAGTAAAACAAATTTTACAAAAAGCTAAACTTCATTATTTAGCTGCTGTGAAGGAAAATGAGAATTTATTGATTCGTTTTTCTGACACTGATACCCAGTTAAAAGCGCGTGAGGAATTGAAGAATGCGCTTGGGGAGAATTATATTGTGGCATTAAACCTTGCTCCACGTACCCCAAAATGGCTTTTAGCTTTGGGTGCAAATCCTATGAAAATGGGTTTGGATTTGCAAGGTGGTGTACATTTTTTATTGGAAGTTGGAACAAACGATCTTTTACGGGCGCATGCTGAAAGTGATTTACATGCTATCGGCGATAATTTACGTACCGAAGGCATTCGTTATGTAAGTATTGCACGTAAACAACCACAAGGGCTCACTATTCATTTTCGTGATCAGGCTAGTTTGGATCGTGCTTTTGCTATTGTGAGTCAGCATTTTAATGATTATCTTTGGACAAGAACAGCTGTAAGTGGTGATTTTGCTTTACAGGCAACTCTTTCTGAAGCGGCAGTTTTTAAAGTAGTTAGTTATGCTGTAGATCAGACTATGACTATTTTGCGCAATCGTGTGAATGAACTGGGAGTGAGCGAAGCGATTGTGCAGCAACAGGGACCCAACCATATCAGTGTTGATTTACCAGGAGTGCTGGATACGGCACGTGCTAAAGATCTTATTGGTAAAACAGCAACTTTACGCTTTCAAATGGTTGATGTTGAGCATGACACAGCCAGTGCTCTTGCCGGTGACGTTCCAATCGGTTCCAAACTTTATCAATATGAAAACCGCCCAATTTTACTGAAAGAACAAGTTATTTTGCAAGGTAGTGCGATTACTTATGCAACAGCATCATACTCACAAGATGGCAGACCAGCAGTGAGTGTTCGTTTAGGTGGTGGCGGTGAGAGTTTGTTTAGCCGTACAACCGCGGAAAACATTGGCAAACCAATGGCAGTTGTTTATGTGGAAACCAAAACTGAAGAAAAAATGGTCAATGGTAAGCCGATTCAGGAATCTCACCAGGAACAAAAAATCATCAGTGTTGCGACGATTCAGTCGGCTTTAGGTATGAGTTTTGAAATTACTGGTTTGCGCAGCGATAAGTATGCGGCAAACTTAGCTTTGCTTTTACGTTCTGGAGCTTTGGAGGCCCCGTTAAGTTTTGTAGAAGAATCGACTATTGGACCTAGTGCGGGTAAGTCGAATATTCACAAAGGTGTTATTTCGGTTGTTGTTGGTTTTGTTTTCGTGATTTTGTTTATGGCACTTTATTATCGGCTATTTGGTTTAATTGCTAATATGGCACTGTTTTTGAACTTAGTTTTCATAGTAGCAATTTCTTCTATTTTGGGAGTCACGATGACTTTACCTAGTGTCGCCGGTATTGTTTTGACTGTTGGTATGGCGGTCGATGCGAATGTTTTGATTTATGAACGTATTCGTGAAGAATTGCGTAATGGCATTAGCCCACAAGCCAGTATTTATTCTGGTTATTCACGGGCTTTGGTAACCATTGTCGATGCAAACGTAACGACATTGATTGTGGCGTTGGTGTTATTTGCTTTGGGAACAGGGTCAGTTAAAGGTTTTGCTGTGATGCTTACTATTGGTTTAATGACTTCCATGATGACATCTATTGTATTTACTCGTGCCGCGATTAATTTAATTTACGGTAGCAAGGTTTTGAAGACTATTTCGATAGGGTTACCGAAGAAAAAATAGCAATAGCCAGTAGCCACAAGCCCGTAGCCGCAAGCTTTAGCTTGCGATTAAGTTTGGCAGACTAAAGTTCTGCGGCTACATATAACTTAATTTTAGCAGGCATTTATAATTGATAGAGGTGAATTTTATGCGTAAATATATTATTGCTGGTAACTGGAAAATGAATGGCACGAAAGAAAGCGTGCGAACTTTATTGGAAGGTATTAAGAAAGGCGCGGTTGAAATTAATCATCCTAACGTTGAATGGATTGTTTTCCCACCTTATGTATTTTTAGATGCAACGGAAAAAACGCTGGGAGATAGTGGTGTTGCTTGGGGCGCGCAGAATTTAAGCCGTGAAAAAAGCGGTGCTTTTACAGGTGAAATTTCAGCTAGTATGTTACAGGAATTTCATTGTCGTTATGTTTTGGTTGGGCACTCGGAAAGACGTACTTTATATGGCGAAAATGATGATTTAGTTGCCGCAAAATTTATGGTTGCTTGTCAGGCTGGTTTAATACCGGTTTTGTGTGTTGGTGAAACGTTAGCCGAACGCGAAAAGGGTTTAACGCAGGCTGTAGTTATGCGCCAATTGAATGCTGTTATACGTTTAGCGGGCGGTGTTGAATTATTCAATCAAGCGGTTGTTGCATACGAACCTGTTTGGGCAATTGGTACTGGTTTGAACGCTACACCTGAACAGGCGCAAGAAGTTCATGCAGCTATTCGCAAAGAATTTAGCCAACATGATGCTGTTTTGGCGGATAAATTACAGATTTTATATGGTGGAAGCTTGAAATCAGATAGCGCTCAGGCTATATTGGCTATGCCCGATATTGATGGTGGTTTGATTGGTGGGGCATCATTGAAAGCAGAAGAATTTTTAAATATAGGAAAATCATGCAACCGATAATTTTTATTATTCATATTTTAGCAGCTGTGGCACTAGTAGCTTTAGTGCTGATACAACATGGTAAAGGTGCTGATGCTGGTGCCGCTTTTGGTAGTGGTGCATCGCAAACTATGTTTGGTAGTCAGGGCTCAATGCCATTTTTGATTAAAGTCACGACCTTAATTGCCGCGATTTTTTTTGTGAGCAGTTTGACACTTGGTTATATGACAGCAAAAAGCGCTAAACAAGTGCGCGCTTCAGGACTGAGTTTATCAGTTCAGGCACCAGCGTCAGTGCCAGCGAAACCAGCTCAAGTGCCAATCAATACCCAAGTGCCCATTCCAGAAAAGAAATAAGCCGAAGTGGTGAAATTGGTATACACGCTACCTTGAGGTGGTAGTGGCGTAAGCCGTGTCGGTTCGAGTCCGATCTTCGGCACCACAATAAAAAGTCACAAAAAACGTAGTTACAGATCCGTTATGATTTGGTATGGATTGTATCGTGAACTAAAACTTGTGGCTACGGAACTCTAATTAAAATATTCAAAAGACTATCTAGTCACCTAAAAAAATGGCAATCGTCGAATTTATACCCAATCAAATTCAATCTTCAAGCGATCAATTCTTTGATGAAAAAGAATTTCGTTCTATTGTGGAAAAAGGTTTAGCTTTAGCAAAAAAATTAGGTGCCAGTTCTGCTGCGGTTGGTATTGCTGGTGGAACGGGTTTTAATGTTGATGTGCGTTTAGGCGAAGTTGAAAAAGTAGAACATCAGCAAACGCGTCAGTTTGGTATTACGCTATATGTGGGACATAAAAAAGCTGGTTGTAGTACCAATGATTTTTCTTCCCAGTCAATTGCTACCGCTGTAGAAAAAGCTTATCAAATGGCAAAATACACTAGCGAAGATCCATGTGCCGCTTTGCCCGATCCAAAAATGCTGGGTTTTGATTACCAAAATCCTGATCTTGATTATCCTTGGGACATTGAGGTTAAGCAGGCTATTGATTTAGCTAAAGCTTGTGAAGCAACAGCTTTGTCTTTAGATAAACTCATTACTAATTCAGAAGGTGCTAGTGTTGCTACGGGTAGAGTTTTGCAAGTTTTGGGTAACAGTTATGGTTTTTTGGGGAGCTATATAACTACCAATCACAGCTTAAGTTGTAGTTTAATAGCAGGTAAGGGAGATGCTATGCAACGCGATGGGGATTATTCATTGACACGTGATGCGCGCGATCTTTGGTCGCCTGAAATAGTGGCTAGGAAAGCTGTGGCAAAAACTGTGCGACGTTTGAATGCTAAAAAAATAGCCACTCTTAAATGTCCGGTTATTTTTGAATCACAAGTAGCAAGGACATTAGTGGGTAGTTTTCTCAAAGCGATCAATGGCTATAACTTATATCGTAAGTCTTCATTTCTACTTGATAAAGTAGGGTGTAAAGTTTTCGCAGATCATGTTTCGATTCAAGAAAAACCACATCTTGCTAAAGCTTGGGGCAGTGCGCCATTTGATGGTGAGGGTGTTAAAACCAATGAGCGTTTCCTTGTGATTGACGGTATTTTACAAGGTTATCTTTTAGACAGTTATGCAGCGCGCAAATTGAAGATGCAAACTACAGGAAATTCAGGTGGTGCACATAATGTTTTTATTAGTCACGGTGATCAAAATCTCGAATCTTTATTGAAAATGATGGATAAAGGGTTTTTAGTTACGGAGTTACTAGGTTCCGGGGCAAATATTATGACAGGTGATTATTCGCGAGCAGCGTTTGGATTTTGGGTTGAAAATGGTGTAATTCAATATCCCGTTATGGGGGTGACTATCGCATCTAATTTAAAAGATATTTTTAGTAATATTGTCGCTATTGGTAATGATGTTGATTATAGAAGCAGCATTTATACAGGGTCGATATTGGTTGAGAGTATGACAGTAGCTGGGTGATTTAATGGAAAGTGAACTTACCCTAAAATTTTTTATGGATCTATTCCCGCGTGTTTTAGTTAACACTGCTGTTTATGAGCATTTTCTACCGTTTTATTGGTTTATATTGAGAATATATACAAAATATTGTTGATTCTTGGCTTGTAGATATTGTTTTAATCTGTTATATTTGTTCTTTACTCAACAGTTCAACTTATTTACAGGTTAAAATTATGTTGCACTCTTTTTCATGTGAAAATTTCTATTCATTCAAAAATGAAGTTATTGTTGATTTTACAGTAACCTCTAGTGCGGCAAAAAATGAAAGTTATGTTACAGCAGAGTCGCAAACCAACCTTACTAAAATTCTTGCGGTAATTGGCTATAACGCATCTGGGAAAACACATCTTCTAAAAGTACTACCTTTTTTACAATGTTTCTTAGTTGAGTCTTTTGCAGCTAACCCGCAAAACCCTAATCCAATTCAGCCTTTTTTGTTTGGAGATTCCAAAGATAAGCCTAGCAAGATTGCAACCACTTTTGAAATTGCTGGAGATATTTTTACTTACTGGCTTGAGCTGGATTCACAAAAAATTATTTTTGAAAAATTAAATGTTCGAAATAAGAGCAAAAAAAGATCTACCGTAAAAACGCTGTTTACCAAAGCTTGGGATGCAAAGAAAAGTAGTTATGATTTTAAAGATATTGGTTTTGATCTACCAAAAGTAATCCCTGAAACATGGTTGCGTACCAATGCCAGTGTTATTTCTACGGCATTTCGTTTGCAGCATAAAATTAGCTCGGATATTGCCTCTTTCTGGCAAAAAATCCAAAGCAATGTTGTTGAAGGAGGACGACTTGACGACAGCATTCCTAAATCTATTGATCTTATTAATGCTTTAATTTTTTTTTGTGAAAACGAGCATCTTAAAAAAGAAGCTGAAAAGTTGATTGCCAGATTTGATCTTGGTTTTAGCCAGTGTGATATAAAAAAAGAAACTAAAGATAACCAACAGGTTGCGGTTAATGCGGCAGTTGTGCATTCATTTAAAGGAAAAGATTACAGGTTGTCTTTGCGGTACGAATCTTCGGGTACAAAACATCTTTTGGTTATTTTGAAAACGGTATTGGAGGTTTTAGCGAATGGTGGTATAGCTGTTTTAGATGAATTTGATGCTAACTTACATCCCAGTATGGTTTTGCCTTTACTGAAACTTTTTATGTCATGCGATACAAATCCAAAAAATGCCCAAATTATTTTTAGTACCCATAGTCATAGAATTTTAGCTGAACTTGATAAACAGCAAATTTTTTTGGTGGAAAAAAATAAACAAGGCATCAGTGAAGGTTGGCGACTCGATGAAATGGAAGGTGTGCGAGCTGACGACAACTATTATGCAAAATATATTGCTGGAGCGTATGGAGCAGTGCCGAACATTACAGAAAAATAATTGGCGTTATGAAGATTTAGACAAATATGTTATAAAAAGGTAATTTATGGTTTCAATATGTTTATTGTCGTTTGATGGTCCATGGACAGCTATTGCTAAGTTTATTTCTCCAATGTTTGCAGGATTTGTAGGGGTTTGTTTTGCCGCTTGGTTTGCTATTCGCAAGTATCATTCTGAACAAAGAACTTCCAGATTACAAAAATTGTATTTTGAGGATGCGTTACTTGGTCAAACGAAGGTTATAGAAGAATCAATGGCACAGGTTAATAAGAACTTCCTTCTAACAGAATATCTTGTTAATTTAGTACGAAGTCTATTGGATCAGGACTTGAAAAGCCGAGAAATTACAAAAAAGTATTTGGAAGACATTTTTAGGAATATATCAAAAAACATAGAAGTAAAATTTAATTCAACAGATTTTAAGAAGGAGACAATTTCAAGTTTACTTTATCGGTGCATGGAAGAAAAAAACAGTTTATCGACATGGATAAAAGAGTTTGAAGAGGACTCATATAGATTCTCTTCATTTTTGCAAGGTCAAATTGCAGTGTTGGGGTTTGTTATTAGTTCACCCACTGGGTTGAGTTTTCTCAAACTCAAAGAGAGTAAAGAATAGTATGCAGATGTATTGTCTAAAGTTGATTTAATTCACAAGTCTTAAGATGTTTATGAAAAGGTAGATTGTAGCTTATGGTGAATATAGAACTAGGAAAGGCGCGTTGCTAGGGTATTGATTTTGAGGGGCGTAAATGCAGGATAGCATTTCCGAGTACAGGATGTACTTTCCCCGAAAAACAAATACCCGCGCAACGCGCAAATGGTGTTTGCTGTTTTTTTTATATTTTCATTTTCCTGTAGCTTCTCAAAAAGTTAGGGCAAACCAAAGGTATGTGAAAACTATTACTATGTAAATCAACAGGTTAAAATTGAGGATCGAAAAATCCCCCGGGTTTTTTGAGAAGTTACATTTTCCATTTTCCTATCATAACTTATTATTTTTACAATAAATTTCATACGATTGTTCCGTATCTTTGCGATTTTTGTAATGTATCAACTATTATTATTTCGCACTTTCAGTGCTCGGATTTTTACTTACCCATTTACCCAGCCCGACACTCGTTTGCGCTCGTTTGGACTGGGCTATTCTATTTCTTCCCTTTCAGGGCGTTTTGAAGGTCGTTTTTAATAATCATGGTGATGAACGCGTAAAATCAGTTAGTAATTGCAAAATAATCGTCAAAGAGTTATTATCTGCGCCATATTTTAATGCTTTTAAACTGCTAAATTTAACACCATTAAAAGTAACTCCTTGATTTTAAAAGAAATTTTATTTACATATCTGTGATGGGTGTTCCAATGACAAAAGTAGAAGAACAATATCAATCTATTCAAGAAAAAGCGCGCCAAGCTTTGTCGGCGTATGATTTTTCCAAAGTTACACAAATTCGGGTTGGTTCAGCAACTTGTGAGGATGCCGCTGGTGCGGTTGAAGTTGGAGAAGAATTTAGGAAAAATATTGCGGCATCTGGTCGTACTGACATTTACTTAAGACCAG